>ERZ1673749.687-NODE-687-length-33265-cov-9.941704_pt1 | contig 33265 bp, 30 predicted proteins | sample MGYA00580204_ERZ1673749 | MGnify/ENA primary metagenome ERZ1673749 (study PRJEB41218, sample SAMN15661745) | gut metagenome | host: Homo sapiens | place: Canada: London | collected 2015-08-20/2019-03-30 | study: EMG produced TPA metagenomics assembly of...
TGAGGCGCTTGTGAGTGCGCATCTCGAAGTGCTCGCGAGAGTCCTTGTACTTGTGGGGAGAACGAATAACGGCGTACACGTTCTTCTCGGTGGGCAACGGCACCGGTCCAACGACGCGGGCACCCGTGCGGGTGACCGTAGCAACGATCTTCTTCGCAGATGCGTCGATCGCCTCGTGGTCGTAGGCCTTGAGCCTGATGCGGATCTTCTGTCCCGCCACGCTTACCTCTTCCTCGCATCCCCACGTTCAACTCTCGCTTCGCTCGTAGTTGAACGAAGTGAAGTGAGACGAAGCGGTGGGGTTTGTAGCTTCTAGTTTCTCTATAACGTTGTCCGGGCTGGGCCCATGGCTCAACGCCAGTGTCGTTTCATTGACTTCTTGACACTTCCGGAAGGTGAAAAGGCACCGCAAATAACTGCTGCGCATTCAGTGCTTCCGCCTCGGCGCGTGCCGGGGTGCAAGACTCGGAAGGGTGCGTGACCCTTGCGTACTGCCGCTGTTTATTTGCCATGGCGCCTTCTTGTCCGGCCCTCCCCGAAGGGAAGGTCCTTCTACCGAAGGTGTCATGTTTACCGACCATCGTGCTTGCGCACCATGTTTCGGCAACCTGAGTATTAAAGCATGTCACTTAATAAAGTGCAAGCTCGCCGTGGGCAATTGCTTTTCGACGCCCACCCGCCCCGCCCTATCACCCCAATTGTTGCAATACGATACCAATTCGCTCGCCGGGCTGCGCAGTCCCGAGCGAGACCCAGAAAACTGTGTACAGTTGGTGAAAGCCCGAGTTCCCGAGAAATACGGCGTGCTCCCGCACTGCACAGTACGGCTGCAACGTCGATATACCGGGCCTTACATACAGCTACAAATTTTGCAGTGAAGGAAGGACCGTCATGGCCGATCACACTCTGAACGACAACACCCTGGCAACCACCGATTCCGCGACCGCTACTGATGCGGAGCAGACCCGTCCGCGCAACGAGAACCTGGAGTCCGACAGCGGCACCACCGTCATCGACGACAACGTTGTTGGCAAGATCGCCGGCATCGCCGCGCGTGAGGTTTCCGGCGTGTACAACCTCGGCGGCGGCGCTGCGCGCATGTGGGGCGCAGTCCGTGAGTCGCTGACTTCCTCCACCAACGTCCAGCAGGGCGTCAACGTCGCTGTGGAGGACGGTCACACCTCTGTCGCTGTTGCCATCATCGCCGAGTACGGCGTGGCTATCCACGAGCTGGCCAACGCTATCCGTGAGAACATCACCGTTGCACTGACCCGCATGACCGGCCTGATCGTCGACCGCGTCGACGTCACCGTGCACGACGTGCACCTGCCGGAGCAGGACGATGCAGCCGACCAGGATGAGTTCCAGCCGAACAACCAGGCGCTGGGTCAGTAGTTATGGCGCGGACCCCCATCACCCTTGAGGTCGGGGAAGCCGTCCGCGACAGTGCGCTCGGTGTTCCTGGCGTCGCCGGCTTGCACCGCGGCCGCGTCGGCGAGGTAGCCCTGCTGCTCCCCAATGCCCGCGTTGACGGGTTGCGGCAGGTCTACCGCGACGGCGAACGGGGCATCGAAGTGCACATCGTCTTTGACACCGCCTCGGGGCGCGACATCCAGTCAGTGGCTGCAGATGTCCGCTCCGCGGTTTTCGACGCGGCGGACTTCCCGTTCGTCAATGTCGTCGTGGCTGACGCTCGGTAGCTACCCGATCCCACTCGCGGCTACGCGCCTCTCCCCTGCACTCGAGCAGGAGGGAGCTGCGCGCGGCCAGCAACTCCCCGAAATGTGGTTTTACTATGAATGCTTTTTCTAATAAGGCGGTAACCGGTGCCATCATCGGCGTGGTTGTCGCGTTCTTTGTGACCTTCGGCGGCTGGCTGGGGCTGCTGTGGCTGCTGCTGTTCAGCGTCGTCGGCGGCGTCATCGGTGCGCAGCTCGATGGCCGCCTCGACATCGCGGAGATCTTAAGCACCAGCTCCGGTAAAGGCCGTAGCTGATGGGTACGACGTTCTACCACATCAGCGAACGCGCTGTTGAGCGTGTCGCTGAAGTGGCGGCCTCGTCGGTGCCAGGCACGCTCGCGGTGGACGCAAAGCTGGCCGGGTTGGCCGGCCGCAGCTTTCCCAGGATTGATGTCCACCTCGACCGACAGTCGGGTGTCGCGGCAATCGAGGCCGAGATCGCAACCGCCTACCCAGCGCCCATTGCTGCCATCACGGATGCCGTACGCGCAACCGTCATCTCGCACGTACGCACCTTGACGGGACTCGATGTCTCGCGCGTCAACGTGTCCGTGGCCAGCATCGAAGCGCAGGAGCTTGATGGTCGTGTGACTTGGGACGAGGTGGCCAGCCATTCCGCTTTTGCCATCCCTACCCCGATCCGCGTGCACCAGCTGTCGGTGGAATCTCCTCGGACGAAGCAGCGCGCACCGTTGAAGGAAATCCATTCGCGCTCCTTGGCAGATGACATGTGGGAGTTCAACCGGCCGCAACCTGTGTCGGTCGCCAGCGTCAAGCCCCCACAGCCCGTGAAGGTTCGCAGCGAGGGATTTGCCCCCAGTGCAGCACAGGTGCGGGCAGTGGACACACCCGCCCCGGCTTCCCCGTGGTCGCCGGATACGCCAGAACCGCGAGTACCAGCACCCTTCAGTGTCACGCCAACGCAGCTACGCCGTGTGCGCACACCTGAGCCGGCCGCGGTACGACGCGTAGTCGCGCCTTCGCGCCGACCGCTGAAAGAGGTGTCTACAGGCGCTGCCCTGCAGGTAACGCCGGTGCGCACCGCGCCACAGCGCCCCCTGGCCAAGGTCAATGTCAAGGCGACTCCGCTGCGCGAGGTTGCCGCGCCTGCGCCGACGCCGCTGACAATCCCACGCGCCCCGCGTCCGAAGCCGCTCAAGCAGATCTCGATTACTCCGGTGGTGAATGATTATGACCGCACCCGCTAACGCACAACCAGCGGGACAGACGGAGGCCGCGGCGCCGGTCGGCCCGCACCCAGGTGACGAGCCCCGCGCCAACCCTGCCGCACGCTGGCTCACGATCCTCATCGCGCTCGTGCTCCTCGCTGGTGCCGCCGTCGTGGGACGCGACCTCTGGTACTACTTCCAGAACGACGACTCCTCCGACTCCTGGTTGCGGCCTGTTTTCGAGTTCGTCGGCCGCGCCACCATGGATGTCACCGCTGTCACCGTCGGTGCCATCATCGCCATCATCGGCTTGTTCCTCATCATCTACGCGTTTGTCCCGCGCGGCCACACACACGTGCGCGTGAACTCTCCTGCCTCCATTTGGACTCGGCCCGTTGACATCGCCCGAAAGGCGACGCACGTCACCCGCTCCGAAGTTGGCAATTCCAGCATTCAGTCACGTGCCGACCGCAAGAAGCTGCGTGTGCAGGTAGAAGACGACGGCACTGGCGCATCCCTTCAGGAGCGCCTGGCTTACACGCTGCAGGGTGAGCTGCAGGGACTTACAACACCGCCGTCGATTGCGGTCAAGGTACTTCCGAAGGCACAAGACCCAGCAGCGGCTGCAGGGGCGCCTGAAGCGCCCAACGCCGCGAATGAGGCACAACCGCTAGCAGAGCAGACTCAGGGGGTACAACGATGAGCAAGACGCTTTCCTTCTTCGACCGTCTCATTGTTTTTCTCACCGGCCTTGTCCTGCTCCTCGCAGGCCTCGTTCCTTTGGCGTATTACTGGGACATCCCGTATGTCAGTGAGTTCCTCAACGGCTTCAACCGCGAGGCGCTTGGCACCGTCCCAGACGAGAGCTGGTACCGCAACGCCCTGATCGCCGCTTTTGTGATCTTGCTGCTGCTCGGTGCGTGGTTCTTCCTGGCGAACATCCGCAGCAGGGCGTTCAGCACCCGTGACATCCTCACCGCTGATTCCCAACACGGTGAAAGCACGATTAACGTCGCTCGCGTGGCGGCAGCAGCATGCGAGTTCTTAGAGAAATCAGAAATGGTCAACCAGGCGAAAAGTAAGGTCGCGGTCGTAGGCAACCGCCCTACCGCCCGCTTCACGGTCATCGCAGACCCGAGCTACTCCTACGATGATCTCACTCGTTTCTTGGAGGCCGCCGACGAGGACTTCCGTCTCGCCAACCACACGATGGAGATCGACACGGTCTGGGAACTGCACCTCGATCGCGTCACCGCCTAGAGATCAACCAGCACGACCCGTGCTACCCGCCCCAGCGCGACTGGCTCACCGCCGCCCGCTGGGGCGATCTTCATTTCCGCGCCCTCGGCGCACGCGAGTATTCGGGTACGAGGGTGAGCATTGGAACAACCCTTACCCCAAACCACCGGTTATCCTCCGTGGATGTAGGGAACAAGTAACCGGAGCCTAGCCAACACGGCTATTTCCGTATTACGATTATGGACATGAAAACTATAAACGGAAAACCAATCAGTGAAGAGCAGATCGATACGTGGGTCGCTGAAGCCGAAGACGGTTACGACGTGGAGACACTGCGCCGCCGAGGGCGGAAGCCTCGCGACAAAGATGCCGCAAAGGTTATCTCCATCCGGCTCTCCCCCAGTGAGATTTCTGACCTTGACAAATACGCGGCTACCCACGGATGGTCAAGGTCACGGGCAATTCGCGAAGCGTTGAAGAGCGCAATTTAGAGATGGAAGTTCGTGGGAATGCCACAAAACACGGCATCACGCCGAAAGACTCAATCACAGCTGCCACATCAGGCTGCGTTTTTAGCGCTGCACTTGATGAAGAGCACCCTCAGAGAGAATTGCGTCTCGGATTCGACGGCTCAAGTAGGCTGCTCGAAATCGTTGTTCTCGTCTGGGATGACCACAGCGAAACGATCATCCACTCCATGAAAGCGAGAAAAAGTACCGCGCTCTACTCGATTAGTTATCGCCTATTCATGAACATCCTAAAGCAAGCTTTCCTTTGAACTTCGTTTCGACAACACCGCCTAGAGGTCAACCAGCACGACGCGTGCTACCCGCCCCAGCGCGACTGGCTCACCGCCGCCCGCTGGGGCGATTTTCATCTCCGCGCCCTCGGCGCACGCGAGTATTCGTGCAAACTTATACGTCTCGTGGGTTGTTGCCCTCCGCCCTTCTTGCCTCCACAGGGTAATCCGCTGGCCGATGATCGCGCGAGCCCCACCTTCGAAGCCCACGAACCATCTCGCACTACCAATGTCGGGCTGTTCCAAGCCCTTCAACTCGGGCGCCTCGTCCGCGTCCAAGGCGTTAACGAGCGTCACGACGCCAAGCCTGTGCTCGATGCCCTCCGTATCCGTCACGATGAGGTTTCGTCCTGGTCCTACTGCACGGAAGTGCGTGGCTTTCCATGAGCTCGGCATCCGTGCGTCCTGCCCCACCGGCCGAACGACGACGTCTGAACCGCACAACGTGACTCGTTGCTTCGGTGCGGTCGTTTGCACCGCCATAGGTGTCTCAGCTGGCCAGCGAACCAATGACGGGTGTTCGGATTCCATTACGCCGAGGATCTCCAGCATTTCCTCATCGCTTGTCCCCCATCTGGCACCCCGATTGCGCAGGGTGCCGAGCAGCGCCGAAAGGCTCAAATCTGGCTGTCCTTCCCACACTCGCTGAAGCGCGTCAATCAGCGTAGGGATGCGTGTTGGGTCGTTGTTGTCCACACCGGTGCATTCTAGTGGCCTCGTACCGCCACGAATCCACTGAGCTTCAAACATGCGAAAAGGGCCACTCCCCAAAAGGGAAGTGGCCCTTCTCTAGGCTCTGGTCAAAACCAGATCAGCGAGCTTGAATTAGTCGATGATCTTGGTGACGCGGCCAGCGCCGACGGTGCGGGAGCCCTCGCGGATAGCGAAGCGCAGGCCCTCGTCCATAGCGACCGGCTGGATGAGCTCGACGGACATGTCGACGTTGTCGCCCGGCATGACCATCTCGGTGCCCTCCGGCAGCTTCACAACACCGGTAACGTCGGTGGTGCGGAAGTAGAACTGCGGACGGTAGTTGTCGAAGAACGGGGTGTGGCGGCCGCCCTCGTCCTTGGACAGGACGTAGACGGAACCCTCGAACTTGGAGTGCGGGGTGTAGGCGCCCGGAGCGATGACAACCTGGCCACGCTCGACGTCCTCGCGCTTCAGACCACGCAGCAGCAGTGCAGCGTTGTCGCCAGCCTCAGCGGTGTCGAGGAGCTTGTTGAACATCTCGATGGAGGTGACGGTGGTCTTGGTGGCCTTGTCACGGATACCGATGATCTCAACCTCATCGTTGATGTTGAGGACACCGCGCTCGACACGGCCGGTCACAACGGTGCCGCGGCCGGAAATGGTGAAGATGTCCTCGACCGGCATCAGGAACGGCTTGTCGGTCTCGCGCTCCGGATCCGGGATGGAGTCGTCGCAGGCCTGCATGAGGTCAACAACGGACTGAACCCACTTCTCGTCGCCCTCGAGAGCCTTCAGAGCGGAGATCTGGACGATCGGAGCCTCTTCGTCGTAGTCCTGCTCAGCCAGCAGCTCGCGAACCTCCATCTCGACGAGCTCGATGATCTCTTCATCGTCGACCATGTCGCACTTGTTCAGTGCAACGAGGATGTACGGAACGCCAACCTGGCGAGCCAGCAGAACGTGCTCGCGGGTCTGCGGCATCGGGCCGTCAGTAGCAGCAACAACCAGGATTGCGCCGTCCATCTGAGCAGCGCCGGTAATCATGTTCTTGATGTAGTCGGCGTGGCCCGGGGCGTCCACGTGTGCGTAGTGGCGCTTCGGGGTGTTGTACTCAACGTGGGAGATGTTGATGGTAATGCCACGCTCGCGCTCCTCCGGAGCCTTGTCGATCATGGCGTAGTCGAAGGCCTTGTTCTCCTCCGGGTACTGGTCTGCCAGCACCTTGGTGATTGCGGCGGTGGTGGTGGTCTTGCCGTGGTCGACGTGACCGATGGTGCCGATGTTCACGTGCGGCTTAGAGCGCTCGAACTTTTCCTTTGCCACTGATTGTCCTCCTGGACTTCATGGTGGCTACGACCTTCGCAGCCACATAATTTACATTTGCCCTACTCCGGGCGGCGTTTTCACACAGCCTGGAGCAATGACCATTTCACAATGTGCCAGTTACCTGATCCTAGAGAGTTCGTGACCGTTTTTCAAACCGGCCGACCCCAAAAAGTCCGGATCCACCTAGTGCGTAACGGCCGTCTCAAGCACCAACCATGCAGGCCATGTAGTGGTTGTGCGCCTCAGCCCGACCGTTACCCACCAGGGTGAGCACCTGCCCCCATCTTCCGGTTCCGCCGCTGGCACGCAGCGGAGCCGTCCGGGGACAGTGCCACGAAGCGCTGAGCTTAGTTGCCGTTGCGCTCGTCGATGATCTCCTGGGCGACGCTCTGCGGAACCTCGGCGTAGGAGTCAAAGACCATGGTGAAGTTCGCACGACCAGCGGTCGAGGAACGCAGGTCACCGATGTAGCCGAACATCTCGGACAGCGGCACCTTTGCCTTGACGACCTTTGCACCAGAACGGTCCTCCATAGCGAAGACCTGACCACGACGGGAAGAAATGTCACCGTTAACGGTGCCCATGTACTCCTCCGGGGTGACAACCTCGACGGCCATCAGCGGCTCGAGCAGGACCGGCTTGGCCTTTGCCACAGCCTCCTTCAGCACCTGGGAACCGGCCATCTTGAAGGCCATCTCCGAGGAGTCAACCTCGTGGTAGGCACCGTCTTCCAGGGTGGCCTTGATGTTGACCAGGGGGAAGCCAGCGAGGTAGCCGTACTGCATTGCGTCCTGGATACCAGCGTCAACCGACGGGATGTACTCCTTCGGCACGCGGCCACCGGTGACGGCGTTCTCGAACTTGTAGGTCGCGGACTCGCCCTCCTCCAGGGTGTCCGGATCCGGGTTGTACGGCTCGATGGTGACGATGACCTTCGCGAACTGACCGGAACCACCGGTCTGCTTCTTGTGGGTGTAGTCCAGGGACTGCACGGTCTTGCGGATGGTCTCGCGGTAGGCAACCTGCGGGTTACCGATGTTCGCCTCGACCTTGAACTCACGCTTCATGCGGTCGACCAGCACGTCGAGGTGGAGCTCGCCCATACCGCCGATAACGGTCTGGCCGGTCTCCTCGTCCAGCTTGACGGTGAAGGTCGGGTCCTCTTCAGCGAGCTTCTGGATAGCGGTACCCAGCTTCTCCTGGTCGGCCTTGGTCTTCGGCTCGATGGCGACCTGGATCACCGGATCCGGGAAGTCCATGGACTCCAGGATGATCGGGTGGTCCGGGTTGCACAGGGTGTCACCGGTGGTGGTGTGCTTCAGACCGATGAACGCGTAGATGTTACCGGCGTCAGCGTGCTCGACCGGGTTCTCCTTGTTCGCGTGCATCTGGAAGAGCTTGCCCACGCGCTCCTTATTCTGCTTGGTGGAGTTGAGCATGTTCTCGCCCGGGATGGCCTGGCCGGAGTACACGCGCACGTAGGTGAGCTTGCCGAAGAACGGGTGGACAGCGACCTTGAAGGCCAGCGCGGAGAACGGCTCCTCGACGGACGGCTTACGCGTCATCGGGGTCTCGCCGTCGAGCGCGGTGCCCTGCACCTCGCCCACGTCGAGCGGGCTCGGCAGGTAGTCGACCACAGCGTCGAGCAGCGGCTGAACACCCTTGTTGCGGTACGCGGTGCCGCACAGCACCGGGTAGATCTCGGAGTTGACCGTCATCTTGCGGATCGCGGCCTTGATCTCTTCCTTGGTCAGCTCCTCGCCGCCGAAGTACTTCTCCATGAGCTCTTCGTCGGACTCAGCAACGGCCTCGAGCAGCTTCTCGCGGTACTCCTCGGCCTTGTCCTGGAGGTCAGCCGGGATTTCCTCGATGGTCGGCTCTGCACCGGTCTCGACCTTGCCACGCCAGGTGATCGCCTGCATGTCGATGAGGTCGACCACGCCGTCGAAGTTGTCCTCAGCGCCGATCGGCAGCTGGAGTACCAACGGCTTCGCGCCGAGACGGTCAATGATGGTGCCGACGGTGTAGTAGAAGTCAGCGCCGAGCTTGTCCATCTTGTTGACGAAGCAGATACGCGGCACGTCGTACTTCGCAGCCTGACGCCACACCTGCTCGGACTGCGGCTCAACGCCCTCCTTGCCGTCGAAGACAGCAACAGCGCCGTCGAGCACGCGCAGGGAACGCTCCACCTCAACGGTAAAGTCGACGTGACCCGGGGTGTCAATGATGTTGATCTGGTTGTTGTTCCAGAAGCAGGTCACAGCGGCCGACGTAATGGTGATGCCGCGCTCCTTCTCCTGTTCCATCCAGTCGGTGGTCGCACCACCGTCGTGGGTCTCGCCGACCTTGCGGTTGATACCCGTGTAGAACAGGATGCGCTCGGTCGTGGTGGTCTTACCAGCATCGATGTGGGCCATGATGCCGATGTTGCGAACCTTGTGCAGGTCCTTAAGCACTTCTTGTGCCACGTTATTACCCCAACTTAAAAGTCGTCGACGCGCTGAGTGCGAACCCAGCGTGCGCCTATGGCGAATAATTTCCTTGTCAATTCTGCCACTTCTTCACGTAAATGGCAGGATAAGTCGCATTCGTCACTATGAAAAACACCCGGGTGCCACTTCACAACGCGACGTCGAGAAGCGAATATTGAGTTTGCTTCTGCCGTTTTGCTGCAGGTGACTTCCGGGTGTCATAGCTACTGTGCGCGCAGGTCTTACCAGCGGTAGTGGGCGAAGGCGCGGTTGGCCTCAGCCATCTTGTGCATGTCCTCGCGGCGCTTCACGGATGCACCGAGGCCGTTGGAAGCATCGAGGATCTCGTTAGCCAGGCGCTCAACCATGGTGTTCTCGCGACGCTGGCGGGTGAAGGTGACCATCCAACGCAGTGCGAGGGTGTTGGAACGGCCGGGCTTGACCTCAACCGGCACCTGGTAGGTCGCGCCACCAACGCGGCGGGAACGAACCTCCAGGTCCGGACGGATGTTGCCCAGAGCCTTCTCGAGGGTGCCAACCGGGTCGGTACCGGTCTTCTCGCGGCACTGCTCGAGAGCGCCGTAGACGATGCGCTCTGCGGTGGACTTCTTGCCGTCCTGGAGCACCTTGTTCACCAGCTGGGTGACCAGCTCGGACTGGTATACCGGGTCCTTGACTACGGGACGCTTCGGAGCTTGCTGTTTACGCATATCTGATTACTGTCCCTTCTTTGCGCCGTAGCGGGAACGAGCCTGCTTACGGTCCTTGACGCCCTGGGTATCCAGTGCGCCGCGGATGATCTTGTAGCGAACGCCCGGGAGGTCCTTCACACGACCACCGCGCACGAGCACCATGGAGTGCTCCTGCAGGTTGTGACCCTCGCCCGGGATGTATGCGGAAACCTCAATACCGGAGGTCAGGCGCACACGTGCGACCTTACGCAGTGCCGAGTTCGGCTTCTTCGGGGTGGTGGTGTACACGCGGGTGCACACGCCGCGACGCTGGGGCGAGCCCTTCAGCGCAGCGGTAGCCACCTTCTGGCTCTTATCGTGGCGGCCCTTGCGGACCAGCTGCTGAATAGTAGGCATTCACGCTCTTTCTTGTTCTCGCGATTCGTGTGCAAAGTGGCCGTACATGCAAAAATGAGGGCTCTTCTTCGGGGCCCTGCCGATGCATGAACTGCCAGCGCTTTCACGAAACCGCTTGGAGTTCGTATTTTTCCGCCACGCGATAGGTCGCGAGCGAAACCTCGTACACCTTACAACACGCCAAGGTGACACGGCAAATCCGTGCTATTCTGCGTTCCATGAGCGAGCCGAACCTCCCCCGCAAGCGACTCAGCAGCGCCGAGCGTGCTCGTGCTGAAGCCTCCCTCCACGACGCATTCGTCGATGGCCAGCTCACGGTCACGGAGTTCGACGAGCGAACCGCCTCCCTCTACGGAGCCACCTTTGTTGATGAGCTTCCTGCGCTTATCGACGATCTCTCCCCCGTCACTACCCAACACAACCAACCCACCCGGCAAGAGGGCACCATGGCTCGCTACGCCACCGGCGAATCGGGCGGTTCCCCGTTTAGCCTCTCCATCATGGGCGGAAGCGAACGCGGCGGTGATTGGCTCGTCGCTCCGAATCACACGTCCATCACGGTCATGGGCGGCAACTCTCTCGACCTGCGCGAAGCGCGGCTGAGCGCACACGAGACCATTATCAACGCGTTTGCAGTCATGGGCGGCATCGAAATCATCGTGCCGGAAGACGTGCGCGTGGTGGACGCCGGCCTGGGTATCATGGGTGGATTCGGGGTGGAAACCCACCCGTCCTGCGCTATCGCGCTCGCGGACCTTCCGGTGGATGCGCCTGTCATACGCGTGCGCGGGCTCGCGCTCATGGGCGGTGTAGGCGTCGTCCGCGCCGCCCGCGGCGCACGTATTTAGTGAACGGCGCGGCGGATGAGTTCACGGATCCGTGCCCTGGTGTCCTCGTTAGGCTCTTGGATGGTGTAGCTCGTTGTCCACATGGTGCCGTCTGCACCTTCCCAGGCGGGCATGCCATAGAACGTCGGCGCTTCGAGTTGGGGCGCTTCCTCCGTGACCATCGTGTGGACTGCGGCGGCAAGGTCGCGGTCTTTCGGCGGCATGGCGTCGATCAGCTCCTGCCGCCACGGTACTCATGGACTGACTTGAGCTGTTCAAAGCCCAGGTCGCGCCTCGGCGATCTTCCTAAACGGAGCTAGCTCCATTTGGACCTGCAGCGGTTACAAAAGCCCAGGTCGCTTATCGGCGATCTTCCTAAACGGAGCTAGCTCCATTTAGACCTACGGCGGTTGCAAAGGCCCAGGTCGCCTATCGGCGATCTCCTTAAACGGAGCTAGCTCCATTTAGACCTACGGCGGTTGCAAAAGCCCAGGTCGCTTATCGGCGATCTTCCTAAACAGAGCTAGCTCCATTTGGACCTGCGTCGTCGGGAACGTTTCAACCCAAACCCCAAAAACGCCAACGGCCCGGCCCCCGCGAAGGGAGCCGGGCCGTTGGACAGCAGACCGAAAAGACCTAGCAGTCAGCCAGAAGGCTAGATCTGGTCGAGCCCGTACTCGTCGAGCGGCACGGAGGCACCGGTGTACTCGCCGAAGCCCTCGTCGCCGTAGATGCCCTCGCCGAAGCTCGGGATGGAGTACGCGGCGGAACGCGCAGCCTCGGTCGGCTTGACCTGGATGTTGCGGTAGCGGGAAATGCCCGTACCGGCCGGGATCAGCTTACCGATGATCACGTTCTCCTTCAGGCCGATGAGCTGGTCGGAGCGCTTGTTAATCGCAGCGTCCGTGAGCACGCGGGTCGTCTCCTGGAAGGAGGCGGCCGACAGCCAGGACTCGGTAGCCAAGGAAGCCTTGGTGATACCCATGATCTCGGAGCGCATCTCTGCCGGCTGGCCCTCGTCCGCAACGGTGGCGGCGTTGACCTGGCGTGCCTCGGCGAGGTCGATCAGCGTGCCCGGCAGGAACTCGGTCGAGCCGGAATCGATGACCGTGCCGCGGCGCAGCATCTGGCGGATGATGATCTCGATGTGCTTGTCATGAATCGACACGCCCTGGGTGCGGTACACAGCCTGGACCTCATCGATGAGGTGCTTTTCCACGCCACGACGGCCGAGCACCTCGAGCACGTCGTGCGGGTCGGCGGCACCGCGCAGGAGGCGATCGCCGAGCTCGACGTGGTCGCCCTCGCGCAGGGAGCGCTCGATCATGGCGTCCGGGTTGGACTCCATCGGACGGCGCACCTGGGCCAGGCCCTGGCGCTTGGACAGCTTCTCGTAGACCACATCGTCGGAGCCGTCGTCCGGGTGGATGGTCAACGTCCAGAAGTTACCCTCGTCCTCCAAAGAAACCGTACCGGCAACCGAGGCGATCGGGGCGCAGTTCTTCGGCACGCGGGCCTCAAACAGCTCCTGCACACGCGGCAGACCACCGGTAATGTCGCCGCCGACACCACCCTGGTGGAAGGTACGCATGGTCAGCTGGGTACCCGGCTCACCAATGGACTGTGCAGCGACGATGCCGACGGCCTCGCCGATGTCCACCAGCTGGCCAGAGGCCATGGACTTGCCGTAGCACTTCGCGCAGACACCGGTCGGGGTCTGGCAGGTCAGCACGGAGCGAACCTTGACCTCGGTGATGCCCTTCTCTACGAGCACGTCGATGCGCTCCTCGGACAGCTCGGTGCCAGCCTCGAAGAGCACTTCGCCCTCGGCGTCCTTGACGTCGGAAGCCAGCACGCGGCCCGAGACGGAGGTCTCGACGAGGTCGTGGCGGACGAACGTGTCGCCGGCAGCTTCTGCAACCGGGACCTTGACGCCCTGGTGGGTGCCACAATCCAGCTCGCGGACGATGACGTCCTGCGCCACGTCCACCAGACGGCGGGTGAGGTAGCCGGAGTCCGCGGTACGCAGCGCGGTATCGGCCAGGCCCTTACGGGAACCGTGCGAGTTGTTGAAGTACTCCATCACGGACAGGCCTTCGCGGAAGGAGGTCTTGATCGGGCGGGTGATGTACTCACCGCGCGAGTTCACGACCATGCCCTTCATGCCGGCCAGGGTCCAGATCTGGCGCATGTTACCGGCAGCACCGGACTTCACGATCATCGGAATCGGGTTGTCGTCCGGGTACAGGTCCTCGACGGCCTGGCCGACCTTGTTCGTGGCGTCCTGCCACAGCTCGACCAGACGGTCGTAGCGGTTCTCCTCGGTCAGCGCACCCTTCTCCCAGTACTTGCGCTCGATCTCCTCGGCTTCCTTCTCGTAGCGCTCCAAGACCTCGGTCTTGTTCGGCAGCACGAGCACGTCGGACATCGTGATGGTCACGCCCGAGCGGGTCGCCCAGTAGAAGCCGGCGTCCTTCATCTTGTCCAGGGTCTGCGCAACAGTGATCATGGGGTACTTCTCCACCATGCCCTGGATGATGTCGCCGAGCAGCACCTTGCCGGAGCCGCCGCCCTTACGCACCATCGCGCCTTCCTGGTAGGGGAAGTTGTACGGCAGCAGCTCGTTGAACATGATGCGGCCGAGCGTGGTGTCCATCATCCACGCCTGACCCTTGGTCCAGCCGTCCGGGAACTGCTCCTTTTCCACCTCAACCGTCGGGCGCAGGTGGTCAATGCGGACCTTGATCGGTGCCTGCAGGCCAAGCACGCCGCGGTCGTAGGCCATGATGGCCTCGCGGTAGGAGGAGTACACGCCGCGTGCCGGGCCATTCTCGTCGGCAGGCGCGTATGCACCCTCGCCGCCCACCTCGGAGGTGGACTTCTCCATGGTGAGGAAGTACAGGCCGGTCACCATGTCCAGGCGCGGGATCGCAAGGGGCTTGCCGGACGCCGGGGACAGGATGTTGTTCGACGACAGCATGAGCACGCGGGCCTCGGCCTGCGCCTCGGCGGACAGCGGCAGGTGGACTGCCATCTGGTCGCCGTCGAAGTCGGCGTTGAACGCCTCACAGGCCAGCGGGTGCAGCTGGATGGCCTTGCCCTCGACCAGCTTCGGCTCGAAGGCCTGAATGCCCAGGCGGTGCAGCGTCGGTGCGCGGTTGAGCAGCACCGGGTGCTCGGAAATCGCCTCTTCGAGGACGTCCCACACCTCGGGGCGCTGGCGCTCGACCATGCGCTTCGCGCTCTTGATGTTCTGCGCGTAGTCGTTGTCCACCAGACGCTTCATCACGAAAGGCTTGAACAGCTCGAGCGCCATCAGCTTCGGCAGACCGCACTCGTGCAGCTTGAGCTGCGGGCCGACAATAATCACGGAACGACCGGAGTAGTCGACACGCTTACCCAGCAGGTTCTGACGGAAGCGGCCCTGCTTGCCCTTGAGCAGGTCAGACAGGGACTTCAGCGGGCGGGAGCCCGGGCCGGTGACCGGACGGCCGCGGCGGCCGTTGTCGAACAGGGCGTCCACGGACTCCTGCAGCATGCGCTTCTCGTTGTTCACGATGATCTCGGGCGCGCCGAGATCGATCATGCGCTTGAGGCGGTTGTTGCGGTTGATCACGCGGCGGTACAGGTCGTTCAGGTCAGAGGTGGCGAAGCGGCCACCGTCCAGCTGCACCATCGGACGCAGCTCCGGCGGGATCACGGGGATCGCGTCCAGGATCATGCCGGCCGGATCGTTGCCGGAGCGCTGGAACGCAGCCACAACCTTCAGGCGCTTGAGCGCGCGGACCTTCTTCTGGCCCTTGCCCTCGGCGATGATGGTGCGCAGCTCCTCGGCCTCGGCCTCGAGGTCGAAGTTGCGGATCAGGGTCTGGATCGCCTCGGCACCCATGCCGCCGGTGAAGTAGTCCTCGTAGCGGTCGACGAGCTCTTCGTAGAGCACCTCGTCGATAATCATCTGCTTCGGGGCCAGCTTCTGGAAGGTCTGCCAGATCTCCTCAAGGCGCTCAACCTCGCGCTCGCCGGCCTCGCGGATGTGGGTCATCTCCTTATCCGCGGCCTGCTGCACCTTCTTGCGTGCAGCGGCGGTCGCCCCGGAGGCCTCGAGCTCGGCGAGGTCTTCCTCCAGCTTGTGTGCGCGATCGGCGATCTCGGAGTTGGCGTCCTCCTCGACCTCCTTCTTCTCCAGCAGCATCTCGGCCTCGAGGGTGGACATGTCGTTGTGACGTGCCTCCTCGTCGACGCTGGTGATGATGTTGGCCGCGAAGTAAATGATGCGCTCGAGGTCCTTCGGCGCAAGGTCGAGCAGGTAGCCCAGGCGAGAGGGCACGCCCTTGAAGTACCAGATGTGGGTCACGGGAGCGGCGAGCTCGATGTGGCCCATGCGCTCGCGGCGCACCTTGGACTTGGTCACCTCGACGCCGCAGCGCTCGCAGATGATGCCCTTGTAACGGACGCGCTTGTACTTGCCGCAGGCGCACTCCCAGTCGCGGGTGGGGCCGAAAATGCGCTCGCAGAACAGGCCGTCCTTCTCCGGCTTCAGGGTGCGGTAGTTAATGGTCTCCGGCTTCTTCACTTCGCCGTGGGACCACTTACGGATGTCTTCGGCAGTGGCCAGGCCGATGCGAAGCTCGTTGAAGAGGTTTACGTCAAACACGTAAATTCCCTTTCACCTCCCCCAGCTGGGGAGGATTGCGTGTGGATAGTTTCTTCTCGTTTCATTCCAGGCGTCGAAAAGCGCATGCTTATCGACGCCCGCCTGGCGTCTAGACGGAATCCGCCGCAGAGCCCTCGTCGCGCGAGAGGTTGATGCCCAGCGAGGAGCCGGCCTGATCAAACTCATCGTCGTCGCCGTCGAGCTCCATGGCGCTGCCGTCGGTAGAAAGCACCTCGACGTTGAGGCACAGCGACTGCAGCTCCTTGAGCAACACCTTGAAGGACTCGGGGATGCCCGGATCCGGGATGTTGTCGCCCTTGACGATTGCTTCGTAGACCTTCACGCGGCCGACCACGTCGTCCGACTTGATGGTGAGCAGCTCCTGCAGGGTGTAGGCGGCGCCGTATGCCTGCATTGCCCACACCTCCATCTCGCCGAAGCGCTGGCCACCGAACTGCGCCTTACCGCCCAGCGGCTGCTGGGTAATCATCGAGTACGGGCCGGTGGAGCGGGCGTGGATCTTCTCGTCGACGAGGTGGTGCAGCTTGAGCATGTACATGTAGCCGACCGAAATCGGGTACTTGTACGGCTCGCCCGAGCGGCCGTCGTACAGCGTGGCCTTGCCCTGGCCGTCGACCATGACGTCGCCGTCGCGGTTCGGCTTGGAGTTGGCCAGAAGGCCGGCGATCTCTTCGTTGGACGCGCCGTCGAACACCGGCGTTGCGGTGAGCGACTCCGGCGGCACGTCGTAAAGCTTCTCCGGCAGGGTCTCCAGCAGGGCGGCGTTGGCCGGATCATCCGGGTTCACGGTCCAGCCGGCCTTGGCCAGCCAGCCGAGGTGCACCTCGAGGACCTGGCCGATGTTCATACGACGCGGCACACCGTGCGTGTTCAAGATGATGTCCACCGGGGTGCCGTCCTCCATGAACGGCATGTCCTCGGTCGGCAGGATCTTGCCCACGACACCCTTGTTGCCGTGGCGGCCGGCCATCTTGTCGCCGTCCTGGATCTTGCGCTTCTGCGCCACGTAGACGCGGATCATCTCGTTGACACCCGGGGACAGATCATCGTCGTCCTCGCGGGAGAAGCGGCGCACTGCAATGACCTTGCCGGTCTCACCGTGCGGCACCTTCAGGGAGGTGTCGCGCACCTCGCGGGCCTTCTCGCCGAAGATGGCGCGCAGCAGACGCTCCTCCGGGGTCAGCTCGGTCTCGCCCTTCGGGGTGACCTTACCGACCAGGATGTCACCGTCGCGCACGTCGGCACCGATGCGGATGATGCCGCGCTCGTCCAGATCCTTCAGCACGTCCTCGGAGACGTTCGGGATCTCGCGGGTGATCTCCTCGGCACCGAGCTTGGTGTCGCGGGCGTCGATCTCGTGCTCCTCAATGTGCACGGAGGTGAGGATGTCCTCCTCCACCACGCGCTGGTTGAGGATGATGGCGTCCTCGTAGTTGTGGCCTTCCCACGGCATGAACGCGACCAGCAGGTTGCGGCCGAGCGCCATCTCGCCGTTCTTGGTGCCCGGGCCATCGGCGATGACCTGGCCAGCCTCAACGCGCTGGCCGGCGGACACGATCGGGGTCTGGTTGTAGCAGGTGCCCTGGTTCGTGCGGTGGAAGGTGCGCAGCTGCTGGGTGTCGCGCGTGCCGTCGTCGCCGAGCACGGTGATGTAGTCACCCGTGACGGTCTCCACCACGCCCGAAAGCGGGGAGATGACGGTATCGCCTGCATCGTATGCGGCGCGCTGCTCCATGCCGGTAGCCACGTAGGCGGCCTCGGCGCGCAGCAGCGGCACGGCCTGCTTCTGCATGTTCGCACCCATGAGGGCACGGTTCGCGTCGTCGTGCTCCAGGAACGGAATCATCGCCGTTGCGACGGAGACCATCTGGCGCGGGGAGATGTCGAGGTAGTCGACGCCCTGCGGGCCGACCACGCCGATGTCGCCGTCCTTCAGACGGACCTCGATACGCTCGCCGGTGAGCTGACCGTCCTCGGTCATCGGGGTGGCCGCCTGCGCGATTGCGTAGCGGTCCTCCTCGTCAGCGGTGAGGTAGTCGATCTGGTCCGTAAGCTGGCCGTCGTTGACCTTGCGGTACGGGGTCTCGATGAAGCCGAAGGGGTTGACTCGCGCGTAGGAGGACAGTGCACCGATCAGGCCAATGTTCGGGCCTTCCGGGGTCTCAATCGGGCACATGCGGCCGTAGTGCGAGGGGTGCACGTCTCGGACCTCAATGCCGGCGCGCTCACGCGAGAGGCCGCCCGGGCCCAGCGCGGAGAGGCGACGCTTGTGGGTGAGGCCAGACAGCGAGTTGTTCTGGTCCATGAACTGCGACAGCTGCGAGGTACCGAAGAACTCGCGGATGGCGGCCGAAACCGGGCGCACGTTGATCAGCGAGGTCGGCGTGATCGACTCCGCGTCCTGGGTGGTCATGCGCTCGCGCACGACGCGCTCCATACGGCTCAAGCCGACGCGGACCTGATTCTGGATCAGCTCGCCGACGGTACGCAGGCGGCGGTTGCCGAAGTGGTCGATGTCGTCGGTGTTGATCGGGATGATCTCGCCGGACGGGGAGGTCATCTCGGTCTCGCCGGCGTGCAGACGCACGAGGTACTCGAGCGTGGTGGCGATGTCCTCTTCGGTCAGCGTCATCAGGCCCTCGTGGTCACCGCCCAGACCGAGCTTGCGGTTGACCTTGTAGCGGCCCACGCGAGCCAGGTCGTAACGCTTCGCCTTGAAGAAGGAGTTCTCCAGCAGGGACTGCGCAAGGTCGCGCGTCGGCTGCTCGCCCGGGCGCTGCTTGCGGTAGATCTCCAGCAGCGCCTCGTCGGTGTTGGACACACCGTCGTTTTCCAGGGTGGACATCATGATCTCGGAGAAGCCGAAGCGCTCCGTGATCTGCTCGGTGGTCCAGCCCAGCGCCTTCAGCAGCACGGTGACCGGCTGGCGGCGCTTGCGGTCGATGCGCACACCGACGGTGTCGCGCTTGTCCACGTCGAACTCCAGCCACGCACCGCGCGAAGGGATCACCTTCACTGCGTGCAGCGGGCGCTCGGTGGACTTGTCGATCGTCTCATCGAAGTACACGCCCGGGGAACGCACGAGCTGGGAGACAACGACACGCTCCGTGCCGTTGACGATGAAGGTGCCCTTGTCCGTCATCAGCGGGAAATCGCCGATGAACACGGTCTGGGACTTAATCTCCTGCGTGTCGTTGTTAATAAATTCCGCGGTGACGTACAGCGGCGCGGAGTAGTTAATGTCCTTGTCTTTGGCCTCCTCGATGGAGTACTTCGCGTCTTCGAAACGCGGCTCGGACAGCGTCAGGCTCATGTTGCCCGAGTAGTCCTGAATCGGGGAGATCTCGTCGAGGATGTCCTCGAGGCCGCTCTTGACGCGCGCCTCATCCCCACGCAGCTCCTGCTCGCGCTCACGCCACTCAGGCGTGCCGACGAGCCAAGCAAAAGATTCAAGCTGTACATCAAGAAGACCCGGGACGGTGATCGGTTCTTCGATCTTGGCGAACGAGTAACGTTCGGGGGCCCCGGGTATTTCAGCCATTGACATGGTCTGGTTTGAGACTGCCAAGTTGGGTCCTTCCAGCACCTAAGGCGGAGGCCGCTTCGCCCACTCTGGCTCTGCGGGCAAGCGGCGTTTCCGCTGGGTAAGTTAGCATTTCGGTCTGCTTCAGAAGACCCGCCCCCAGAGATGACAAAATCACCTTGTCAAATCAGCACTCGCCGAAATCACCGCTGCCAAAGGCAAGCTTTTCGACGAGCGCATCATGCAAGGCGCACGCGCACACTGGAGACGGCTTCCAGCGCAACGACTTAGCCTATAGCACATTTCGGAGTTTGTAAAGGGCTGACACACCCCCGTGCCGCCCGCGCGGTAAAGAGCGAAACCGTACCGTCGAAAAGCTTGCTCCCGCTGCCGGGAAGCCTACCACTACAGGTGGCGGTAAAAACAAACTCGCGGGGCGTGTTTAGCGGCCTCGAGCCGGCCGGAACGCCCCGATAAGCCCCAGCAGGGCGATGAGCACGCCGAGAGCAAGGACCGCCCAGGTGACCTTTTGCGAGGTGGCTTGGGAGTACACGCGGGACAGTTGTTGCACCATGGCCTCGGTATCTGCGGGGTCCATCGCCGCATCGTAGGTGATCACGTTGGTGGGGTGCGCACCCTCCTTGTCCGCGTAAAAGACGTCGACCTTTTCCCGCATACCGACGACCAGGCCGGAGACCTGATCCACCTGGTACTCGCGCTCCGCCGCGTAGTGACGGAAGGTGCGCACCGACTCCTCGCCCACCTGAGTGGAGCTGGTATTGAAGGGGTCCGCGTAGCGCAGCGCCAGATTCGTCGGTTCGATGTGTTGGTTGAAGGTGTAGACGGTGCGGCCGGCAGTCTCTTCCTCGCCGGTGAACTGCGCGGGCGCGCCGCCGCGCAGCTGTGGGTCAAAAATGACGTAGTCCTGGGGTTGCACATCGGACGGCAGCTTGAGCCACGGGGCATCCACCGGCACCTCCGTCGGCGGCATGCCCATCACGAAGGCGACCTGTGCGGGCAGCGCCACCTGGCCGGTAACCCGGTCCATCACCATCGACCACGTCGAAGCGGCAACAAGGTTGTCAAAGTCCCGCTCTGCAGTGCCGGCACGCAGGGTGTCCCCGATGCGCACGCTCGCCACGTCGTCGTTTGCAGGATCCTGCACTTCCATATGGAGCTGACGCGTCACCGGGGCCTGCTTGCCCTCGCGCGTACCCGATTCGTCGTGCAGCGTCCAGGTAGTGCGCTCCAGGTCGAGCGGCAAACGCCCATCCCCGAGCAGGAAACGCGGCGCGAGCAGGCTGCCGACCACGAGCGCAAGGCCCAGGCCGACGAGGAGCGCGGAAAGAATCCGGGATTTAGGCAGCATGGCCAAAAGTGTAGTGGACGTGCTGTATCGAGATGCCTCTAGTGTCACCACCCAAACACGCGAAACCCCCGCCCGCCGGTGTGCGTACCGGTGGACGGGGGTGACGTCGAGAAGCGAAAGGCTCTTACTTGAGGGAGACCTTTGCGCCAGCCTCCTCGAGCTTAGCCTTTGCAGCCTCAGCGTCGTCCTTGGAAGCGCCCTCGAGGATGGCCTTCGGTGCACTCTCGACCATTTCCTTAGCGTCCTTCAGGCCCAGGCCGGAGACGATCTCGCGGACAGCCTTAATGACACCAATCTTCTTCGCGCCAGCGTCCTCGAGAACGACGTCGAACTCGTCCTTCTCCTCAGCAGCGGCAGCGTCGCCAGCAGCGCCCGGAGCAGCAGCAACAGCAGCAACCGGTGCAGCAGCGGTGACGTCGAAGACCTCCTCGAATTCCTTCAGGAACTCGGAAAGCTCGATGAGGGTCATTTCCTTGAACTGCTCAATGAGCTCGTCCTTAGACAGCTTAGCCATGGTGGCATCCTTTCTGTTGGTGGGCGTTTCCGCCCGAATGTTTGGTGTGTGTAGTTAGTTCGCGTTATGCGGCGTCGTCCTGCTTGTCCTGCAGTGCAGCGACAAGGCGGGCCGTCTTGGACGCCGGAGCCTGGAACAGGCCGGCGGCCTTTGCCAAGGAGCCCTCGAAGGCACCAGCGAGCTTTGCAAGAGTGGTCTCGCGGTTGTCCATCTCGGCGATGGCGTCAACCTGAGCGGCATCGATGGCGTTGCCATCCATGTAGCCGCCCTTGATCACGAACGCGTCGTGATCCTTGTTGAACTTCTTCATGACCTTCGCAGCGTCGACTGCCTCGCCCTTGATGAAGGCGACAGCGGTCGGGCCGGTGAGAAGATCGTCGAGACCCTCGATGCCCTGCTCGTTCGCAGCGATCTTGATGAGGGTGTTCTTGGCGACGTGGTATTCGACGTCGAAGCCGAGCTCACCGCGGAGTTCCTGCAGCTGACCAACGGTCAGGCCACGGTACTCAGTCAGCACGATCGAGCTCGCTGCCTCGAACTTTTCCTTCAGAACCTTCAGCTCCTGCTCGTTCTTCGGGTTAGCCATGTACACACGCCTCCTTCCAATTCTTCATGTCCTTCAATCCGCCCGGGACACAAAAAGTGCCCCGTGCAGAAGCACGAGGCACCTGAAAGGCAAGCCACGTTTCTCCTGCGTGGGTCGATCCCTGGAGTGGGATACCTTCGACTCTGCTTTACGCAAAGTGACCGACGGTCTTCGGTGAAACTTGAGCGCGGGTTTCCACCCGCTCAAACTTCGTGCCGTAGCTTAGCCGCTTGTGGCCATGTATTCCAAATCGCGGTCACATGGTTTTCGTTGATGACTGGTTTTGCGATTTTAAAAACCAGTCACCAACGGATCGACCCCGCAGGTTATGCAGACGATGACGCCTCCGCACCTGCCGATTCACGCGGCACGTGGCGGAGCATCTTCGCTGCCGCGGCAAACAGCACGATGCCGCCAAGCAAAGCCATCAGCCCCACTCCGAGAATGAGCCCGCCCCAGAACCCGCCGGCGGTGATCCCCTGCGCTGCAAGGACAGGCTGCGCGTCCGTGCCTTCCTCATCCGCGTGCACGCTGTTGGGATCAGTGCCGTCAAACGAGGACACGATCCCGCCACCGGCAGCCGCAGTGCTTGACGACGCCGCAGCCGACGTAGCCTTCGCCGAAGACGTCCCAGCGGGCTTCGCAGCCTGTTTCGAGCTCGCGGTTGCGCTCGACTTCGGCTGCGCCGTTGGCTTAGTCTGCGACGCAGACTTTTCCTGTGCCGCCGACATGTGCGCAGTCTGCGTCGCAGACTCCGCATGCTCGCTGCGCCCGCTGTTGCCATCGCGTTTCTGCAGGTTTGCGAAGAAGGGGCCGGCCTTCTCTCCAAATGAGGCGAATTCCTTATCTATGTCGCGAATGCCTTTCGCTAGCGCTCCCAGCAAAGAGCCGGACTCTTTGGTACCGCCAGCAGGAGAAGTGCCGCAGTTGTCCAGGTCGACGTCGGCCAGCGCGGCGTACCCATTCGCCGAGTACTCCTCGGCCTGCTGTACTGCTGCGTCGCCAACCGCGAAGGTGGCGGTGAGGTCCTTGGAAAAGGACGCACCTGCAGCATCTGTCCCGGAGAACGTGAAGGTCGCGGCGTAGAACCCTGCCTGAGTAAAGCCGAAGGCCTGGTGGTCGTGGTCGTTGAGTCCATACTCCAAGGTGCGCGAGCTATCGCCGGAGTCGAGCTCCAGCTTCGCTCCGTTGACGCCCTCGTGCCAAGTAAAGATCCTTCCCGGGCCACGCACATCCCGCATGGTCACGGTGATTTTACTGCCCTGTTGCAGGCTGTCGCTCGTCAAGCGGGTTGTAGAAAACCCGAGCCACGGCAGCTCCTTTACCTGCGCTTGCGGCAACACCCACATGGACTCCGGGTCGCCGGGAAAGGCGCTGCGGAAGTTTGCGGGGATTGCTGTCTGCGCGCGATCGGGAACTTCGAACAGGAAGGTGCCTGAATCGCGCGGTGTAGGTGTGCGGGGGTCGCTGTCGTCGAAGAGTTTGGCCTCGATCCCGTCTTCTCCGACAAGCCCCATATCCATGTGCCCCGAACCAATCGACGCCGAGGGTTTGGTGCGCAGCGCGCTTGCGGCTTCGCAGCGCGCGTCGGGCGCAGCAGCGGTAGAGCTCGGCGAAGGCTCAGCAGACGTCGTTGGCTCAGCCGGCTCCCCCGCGTCCCCGCCGACGTAGCGTTTCACCTCGCGCAGCTCGGTGGTGGTGCCGTCGGCCAAGCCAACGTCGCTGTCCTCGCCGACGAGCCAGTATTGGGTGATGGGGTCGGTGAGCTGTTGCGTGCCGTCGTCAAGCTCAGCCCTGCCTTGCCACGTCATGGTGTAGATGCCAGGTTTACTAAAGGTCCAGTTGAAATGGCCGTGCGCGCCGACCTCGTACTCGACGCTCTGGGCGGCAGGGTCGGCGCTGTTAAAGACGATCTCTGCGGGCGAGATGGAGTTCTTGAAGAAGATCTGCACATCGCCAGGGCCCTCCATCTCGGTCAGGTCGAAGTGCATGACGTCGTCGGTGAAGTTCGACGGGATGGCCTCCGGGTCGCCCTCGTGGGCGGGGTCGAAGGCACCGATGCCGGACCAGATGGGCCGCCAGTTATCGTTCCAGTCCACCGATTGCGGGGCGATCCAGACGCTCTCGCCCGGGGTGCCAAGGAAGTCGAGGGAGCCGTCGTCGGGGATTTGGATGCGCGAGACCTCGTTGCCCTCTGCGTCGGCGTCGCGCGGCAAGCGGAAGCAGATGGCATCCTGGTCCACGACTTGCTGCCCGTCCACCGCCATTACTTTCAGGTCGCCGTCTACGCGGGTGCCGTAGAGGGCGTCGTTGTGCGAGTGGTAGAGCAGCTTGCGGCCCGCGCACGGGTGGGTCTGTCCCTCCCATTCGGTATCGGCAGGCAGGTCGACGCCGAAGCCCGCGTCGCCCGGCGCGTGCCCGGTGTCAGTCAACTCGGCGGCGAGAGCCGTCGGGGCGCTTGCGACAACGAGCGTCGCCGCTGCGACGAGTCTTAAGAAGCGCATCTACACGGCCTCCTTCCGGATCGTGCGCAGCACGCCACGCCGCGGGGCAAACAGCCAGCTCAGGACGAAAATCGCGGTCACGCACAGAACGATGGTGGCGCCGGTGGGCGAGTCGAAAGACCACGCGAGCCACACACCGAGCACGCTGCCCGCAACCCCGATGAGCGCAGCGAGCAGCATCATGGTTTCCAGGTTGTCGGTACACAGCCGGGCGGCAGAAGCCGGCGTGACGAGTAGCGCGATGACCAGGATGTTGCCGATGGTCTGCACGGACACCACCACCGCGGCGGTGACGCACAGGTACAGCGCCAGGTCCAGCGCGGCGACCGGCAGGTGCATCGCGCGGGCGGTCTCGCGGTCGAGCGCCACCGCGGTCAGCCAGGGCCGCAGCGCCACCATGAGCGCGATAATGACGGCCCCGGTGATGCCGCTGACCGCGAGGTCGCGGGGGCTCACGCCAGTGAGGGAGCCAAAAAGAAATGCGCTTAACGACGCCGTGTAGCCCTCCACCCGCGAAATAATGACCAACCCCAACGCGAAGGCGGCCGCGAACACGATGCCGATGATCGCGTCCTCCTTAATCGTTCTGCGCTGCGACAACACCGCGATCAGGATCGCCACCAGCACCCCGGCCACGGCCCCGCCAAGCAGGACCGAGGCGTGCAGTGCAAACGCGACGGCCACGCCCGGGAAGACGGCGTGCGCGACCGCGTCGCCGATAAACGCCATGCCGCGCAGCACAACGAAGCAGCCGACCACGGCACACAGCACCGAGGCGCACACCGCCGCCGCCAGCGCGCGCGGCAGGAACGCCAGCTGGGGATTCGCTACATCGGCCAGGAATTGCAGGAAACCGATCTCAAGCACTGGCGGCCTCCCGTACGTGCGTCTGGAGCGCCGCCAACCACGGCGAAACCGGGCCGACCCCGAAGGTGTCCATCCACGCCTCTCGTTCGGTGAGTGCGTGGGGTGCCGCGTCGGCGACGATGCCGCGGTTAAACAGCACGAGGCGGTCGCAGGCGTCAACCGCCTCGACGATGTTGTGGGTGGACATCACAATCGCGATGCCCTGATCGGCGAGCTGCCGGAACAAACCGAGGAGTTGCTCTGTGGACGGGATGTCGAGGCCGGTAAACGGCTCGTCGAGAAGCAAAGCCTTCGGCTTGCGCACCAGGGCGCGGGCGACGAGCACGCGCTGGCGCTGGCCGCCGGAGAGATCCGCGATGGGGCGGCGGGCCAGCTCTGCGAGGTTCACGTACTCGAGCGCCTCGGCGACCGCCGCGCGCGTATCCGCGCCCGCTCGCTTGTACCAGGGCCGCAGATCCAGGGTGGCGTTCGCCACGGCTGAGGCGACGTCGATGGGAAAATCCCAGGCCACGTCGTGGCGCTGCGGGACGTAACCGACGCGTGTGCGCACCTGCCGACCTTGCGCACCAGCGACGCTGACCGTACCGCGTGCGCCCGGGATGAGCCCGAGGATGGCACGCAGAAGCGTCGTCTTGCCCGCGCCGTTTGGGCCGATCAGCCCGACGAACTCTCCGCGGGCAATGCGCAGGTCAACCCCGCGCATCACACTGCGCCCCGGATAGCCTGCGTCGAGCCCTTCCACCTGGATCAATGCTTCTTCGCTCACTTACGCCCTCCCCTTCCGGGCGCGCACGATGAGCAGCGCGATAAGCGCGATGACCAGCCCGCCGATGCCCAGCGCGACAAACAGGCCGGTGGATGCACCGCTAGCCGGGGCTTCTTCCTCCGCCGCAGCCTCCTCGCTGCGGAAGGGGCCTGCAAACGAGGCACGCAGCGCCTGCGCCGGATCGGTATCGTCGCCGACCGCCACACGCACGACCTGCTCGTCGCTGTGCATCACGCCCTCGTTGTCTTTGACCACCGCGCGCACACCCACGAGGTGCACACCCGGATCAGTAAAGACCCAGTTGGCGTGGGTGTGCGTGTTCGGCTCCACCCACATCGGCTGGATGCCGCCGACCCGCGAGGTCCACAGCAGCTGCGGCTCGTGGAACCCACCCGGCTGCAAAAACAGGGAAAACCCGCCGTCGCCCTCGTGCCCGCCGAACTCCAGGCTCACCCCGTTGGAAGAACGCTCGAGCAGCGACGGCGCCTGCGTATTCCACCCCAGCCAGGGCACGCCCTGCACCTCGGTCTGCGGGATCACCCACACGTCCTCGCCGGCACCCGCGCCGGTGAAGTCAAACTCACCGCTCTCCGGCAGGGTCTGCTTCGCGGCGTCGGAGACCTGCAGCACCACGTCGTCAAGCTCGCGCCACACAGGCGGCTCCTGCGAATCGTCGCGCGCGAGCATGGTGAGCTCGCCGTCGACGAACATCGTGCCAAGATCGACGTGACCAGCGGAGATTACCGCATCGCCCTCGGCGATCTGCTCATCGTCGCCCACGGTCTGCTGCAGCGCCGGGTCAGTCTGCGCGTCAGCGGTGGGCGCGAGCGCAATCGCCGCCGCTAGGAGCATCGTTTGCATCTTCATTTATGGTTTCCTTTCACTCAAGCAATTGCTTATCGACGCCGCGTTTTCCTCCACAAGGCGCACATACGTCCCCGCCGGCCCCGCTCCCGGCGGGTCGAGCGTGTCTCCGTGGATCGGGCACACCGCGATACCCAACTGCGCCGCGGTCTCGGTGAGCACGCTGCTCGCGCCCGCCGCCTGCGGCTCCAGAAACACTGCTGGTACGTGCAGGTTTTCCAGCGTGCGGGTAAAGGCGATGACGTCCCGCGGGCTCGGCTCGACACTCGGGTTCGGGGTGACGAAGCCGGCGATGCGCAGCCCGTATGCCTCGCCCAGGTAGGAGTAGCCGTGGTGGGTAGTCACCAGGTTGCGGTTGGCTTCCGGGACCTCTGCCACGGCTTGGCGCATCACCTCGTCCGCGCGGTCTAACTCTTCTAGGTACTCGTCGGTATTGCGCGCGTAATCGGCCGCGTGCACTGGGTCGGCGCTGCTCAACGTGTCGCGGACGACCTTGACCACCGCCTGCATGGCGCGCACGTCGTGCCAGAAGTGCGGGTCCAGCTCACCGTGGACGTGGTTGCCCAGCACTGCCTGCGGGAGCAGGTAGGTTTCGTCGCCGGGGTCGCCGAGGAAGCGGAAGGCCCGCTCCGGTGGGATCGGCTGCAAGGTCGTCGTCGGCACCGCGATCACCGCATCGACCGGGTCCACGTCGCCCAGCTCGTCGTGGCGCAGGGTGAGGTGGGTTGCACCTTCGCGGAAGACGGTGGTGATGTCCACGTGCCCCTGATCCAGGACCGTCTTGCCCGATGTCACCTGGGCGGGGTCTTGGCCCACTACCACGGTGAAGGTGTCCTCCGCGCTGCCGCGCACGTGTGAATCGGCGACCGCGTCGCGGACTTCGCCGCGCAGCGTGAACTCGTACACGCCGGGCTCGGAGAAGGCCCAGCTGACGTGGGTGTGGGCGTCGACAGGCAGCATGGTGGCGTCGCGCGAATCGATGCCGTCGTGCGAGTCGAAGACCACCTCCGGGGTGCCGAAGGTGCCGAGGATGAAGGCGTAGATGTCACCGGGGCCGCGGGCGCTCACCAGCGAAAGCTCCGTGATGCTGGTGGCGGGCAATGCCTTGCCCGTATCTACGCGCAGGCCCAGCCACACAGTGTCCAGGCTGGCGTCCTCCACCAGGCGGATCGGGCTAAAGCCGTAGCGCTGCGCCTGCTCGGCGAGCTCCACCACCGGGGTGTCCTCACTTGCTGTGGAATCGATGGTGCGGGCGAGCGACTGCGGCTCCAGGAGCAGGCCGTTGGTGAACACGGCGTCGGCGTACGCGATGTCGCGGGTAGCGTGCAGACTCGGCTCGTAGGTGTGCGGGTCGACGCCGGGGCCGATAAGTGGTGTGACCTCTGTGTGCTCGCCGCCGACGTTTGCCACCACATCCGCAAGGATGGAGGTAGACGCCACCACGCGCAGCTGCGCTGTGTCAGCGGAGTGGGCCGGGCTGCACGCGCCGAGCGCGAGGGCGGCAGCGATTGCGGCTGCGCGTATCGGCCTCACTGGTCGACCCCAAGTGCGGCGAAGATCCTGCGACGCAGCGCCGTATCCAGGCACATCATGCCGCCGCCGAAGACGAGGATGCCCAGGCCCAGCACCGCGATCGGCAGCGTCATCACGGTCGTGCCAGTCTCGGCGAGCGCGCCGTTGCGGGTGCTGCTGGCGTCGGCGGTTTCAGCTGCGCCTGCGCTGTCTGCGCCTCCTGCGCCTCCTGCGGTGCCTGCATTGCCCGTGGTGCCCGCCTCGTGTGTTTCGCCACAGTCGCCCTCCGCGTCGTAGACGGAGCCGAAGTCGAAGTGCCCGTCGTCGGCGTTTCCAACACCGCCCACCTCAAAGGTGAGCGTCGCGGTGCCACTGAGCCCGCCGCCGCCCTTAGCAGTAGCGGAGTGGCGGATCCCCACGTGGTAGGTACCCGGGACGCTGAATACCCAGTTGGGGTGGACGTGTGAGTTCGCCGGGATGGTGTGGCTCCCCTGCGCGCTCCCGTTTTCGGCGCGGAACCACTCCTCGCCCACAATTGCGCCCAGCCCGCCCTGGGTGAAGACGAACATGCTGCCAGGCCCGTCGAAGCTGGTGACCTCCCAGGTCACGTCACCCGTGGTGTGCTCGAGCAGCGACTCGTGTTGCGTATTCGCGCCCAGCCAGGGCACCCCGGCCTGCTGAGTCGCGCCAATCATCCAGGCCGTGCCCGCCGGGATCGGGCCAACCGCTTCGGGCAAGTCGGTCTGCGCCGCTTCCCCGAGTCCGAAAACCATGTCGGCCGGGTCGTTCCAGGTAGCGGGCACCTGGCGGTCGTCTTTGATCTGCGGTCGCAGCCCAGGCTTGCACGCTGCAGTTTGCTCTTGCGCTTGCTCTCCGGCGTGTAATTCCGCGCGGTGGACGGGCGTTTCGGTCTCAGCTAACGGCGTCACCTCCGCTTCGCCACTGCTGTCCCCCACCTGCCAGGTGTACGTCGCCTCGTTCGACGTCGCACCATCCGCGTGCGCCATCACGCGCATGGTGTAAGTCCCTGGCCGAGTAAAGAGCCAATTCGCGTGCGCGTGCGCCGGCATGTCCTGGTGGATCTTCTCGCCCGCGGTCACCTCGAGGGCTCCACTTTCCAGCACCGGACCGATGTCTCCGAGCCCCTGCGCTTGAAAGAGGTACACCGCGCCTGGGCCGTCTACCTCGAGAAACTCGATATCAATGTCGCTGGCGTCTGCGAGCGCCTGCGTGTCCCAACCCGGCCAGAGCAAGTCCGCCTGCTGGGTCTGCGGCAATAGGTAGCCGGGAGCCTCAACTCCCTCCAGACGTGCGGTCTCCTCCGTGTAAGCGTGCTCCCCCACGACGAGCTCCACGTCTTCCGGAGCATGACGCGCGTGCGTGCCGGTCACGTCTTCCTGCAGGCTCAGCGCAATCGAGTCGCTCTCTGGATACACCGCGAAAGCATCGACGTGGCCCGTCTCCAGCATCAGGTCAGCTGCGGCAGCGCGCGGCAGCATACACACGAGGGCAAGGGCAGTCATGAGCGACGCCAACGCGCGCCGAATTCTTCCAGAGTTTTGCACTTATTGAACATTATTTTCATTAAGACGATGGCGCAAATCTCCACGCCTACAGGTTGCCCCAGACTCATTCCGCACGTGCGGAACTCTTGGTCGCCACTCGACCGCAATCCCAAATGGAGCTAGCTCCATCTACGCCAACCCCACGCGTAAAACCCCAGGTCGCTCTTGCCACGCCACCCTAAACGGAGCTAGCTCCATTTGGCCCGGCACCGGACAGGCCCCCGTCGGCAAGCAAAAGCGCCCCGGGCCAGACTCACAAAAAGTCTGGCGCCGGGGCGCTTTGCGCGTGGGACTTATGCCTTCTTGGCGTAGTCCTTCTCCACGGACGGGTCAACCGGGACGCCCGGACCCTGGGTCGCGGAAACCACGATCTTCTTCAGGTAGATACCCTTGGCGGATGCCGGCTTCAGGCGCAGCACCTCGTCGAGCAGGGCACCGTAGTTCTCGGCGAGCTGCTCGGCGGTGAAGGAAGCCTTACCAATCAGGGCGTGCAGGTTCGCAGCCTTGTCCACGCGGAAGGCGATCTTGCCGCCCTTGGACTCGGAGACAGCCTTCGCCACGTCCGGGGTGACGGTGCCGGTCTTCGGGTTCGGCATCAGGCCACGCGGGCCGAGCACGCGAGCGACGCGGCCGACCTTGGCCATCTGATCCGGCGTTGCGATGGCAACGTCGAAGTCGAGCTGACCAGCGTTGATCTGCTCGATGAGCTCGTCGGTGCCCACGATGTCAGCGCCAGCCTCCTTTGCCTTGGTGGCGTTCTCGCCCTCGGCGAAGACTGCGACGCGGACGGTCTTACCGGTGCCGTGCGGCAGGTTGACGGTGCCGCGGACCAGCTGGTCGGCCTTGCGCGGGTCGACGGACAGACGCATGGCAACGTCGATGGTGGCGTCGTAGTTCTTGGAGGAGGTCTCCTGCGCCAGCTTCACCGCGTCGAGCGGGTGGTACAGGGCGTCGCGGTCGACCTGTGCGAGGGTCTCGGTGTAACGCTTGGACTTCTTAGCCATGTTGCGTTCCTTTCTTCGTATGTGATGTCAAGGAGTGGTGGTACGGGCCTGGCCGGCCCTTCCACCTTTCAGTGTCGAGCGGGTTTTACTTCTCGACGGTGATGCCCATGGAACGGGCGGTACCTGCGATAATCGCGGCGCCTGCCTCGATGTCGCGGGCGTTGAGGTCCTTCTTCTTGGTCTCAGCGATCTCCTTGCACTGATCCCAGGTGACGGAGCCGACCTTCTGGGTGTGCGGGACGCCGGAGCCCTTCTGAATGCCCGCGGCCTTGAGCAGCAGGGAAGCTGCCGGCGGGGACTTCAGGATGAAGTCGAAGGAGCGGTCCTCGTAGACGGTGATTTCCACCGGGATGATGTTGCCGCGCATCGATTCGGTAGCGGCGTTGTAGGCCTTGGTGAACTCGACGATGTTCACGCCGTGCGCACCGAGAGCCGGGCCAACCGGCGGCGCCGGGTTTGCCATGCCTGCCTCGATCTGCAGCTTGATCAGGCCAGTGACCTTCTTCTTTGCCATCGTTAAACCTCAATTCCTTGGTACGGCGCACCGCCCACGATGATGGCAGTGCACCTCCGGATGCCCTGGTATTCGCAGAGCCACCGGGGAGACGAACAAAAAACGTCGCGCTTGCCCGCGTATGGGCATGCGCGACGTTTGAGCTTACGGCAGTCGGTGCCGAAGAAGCAAAACGCTTTGTGCTACATGATCCGCTCGATCTGGTCCGCGGTCAGCTCCACCGGAGTCTCGCGGCCGAAGATGGACACCAGCGCCTGGATCTTGCCGGTCTCGTCGTCGATCTCGGAGATCGTCGCGGAGACAGAGGCGAACGCGCCGGACAGGATCGTGACCGCCTCGCCGACCTTGTAGTCGTGCGAAATCTTCGGCTTGTTCTCTTCCTGCGGCAGATCCACGACGGTCTCGCCCTCGGCGTTGGGCTTCGCCGCCTGACCGTCGACCGGAGCGGCCTTGGGCATCAAGAACTTAGCGACGTCACGGTGCTTGACCGGAGTCGCGTTGCCCTCGTTGCCCACGAAGCTGGTCACGCCCGGGGTCTCGCGGACCACGGACCACGCCGCGTCGTTCATCTCCATGCGCACGAGCACGTAGCCGGGCAGGAGCTTGCGCTTGACGATCTTGCGCTTGTCGTCCTTCTTCTCCACAACCTGCTCGATGGGCACGACCACGTCGTAGATGGAGTCCTCCACCTCGAGGGTCTGGATACGCATCTCCAGGTTGGTCTTCACCTTGTTCTCGTAGCCCGAGTAGGACTGAATGATGTACCAGTCGCCCGGCAGCTTCTTCAGCTCGCGTACGTAGGCACGCAGGCGGCGCTTGTACTCTGCGTCCGCATCAGCGGCAGCATCGTCACCCAGCGCAGACGCGGCAGCGTCGACGTCGCCCTGCGCGATCTCGCCCTCTGCCGCCGGCTCTGCGTCAGATTCAGTTTCGGGATCGGTCTCGGGCGTTACCGGGGCGCCCTCCTCGACCATGTCGAGCTCCGCCTCGCGTGCTGCTTCCGCGGCGGCTTCCTTCTCGGGTTCTTGCGTGGCGTCTTCCGCGTTCGTTTCCGGATCGGTCTGCTCACCCACGGGCGCGCCTTCCCCGATCATCTCCAGCTCGTTTTCCTCAGCCATGGTAAGTCTCCTTCGATCCTGTTTAAGTCTCACCCAAGCGTACCCACGTTGGCGGGCACAGGTGCTGGCCAAAAACTTATCCCGCCCCTCGAGTCCTTTCGAGGCGGCGGGATATTACTTAACCTTCAAGCATTATAGCTAACGGATGAAGATCCATTCAACCAGCATGGTGGCCAGGCGATCTGTGCCCCACACCATAATGGTCAGCACGATCAGGAAAGCGAACACGATCAGCGTGTAGTTCAGCATTTCCTTGCCGCTCGGCCAGATGACCTTACGCATCTCCTCGACGACTTCGCCCGGAAACGTGGCAATGCTGCTCTTCTTGGTCTCCTCGTCGCCTTCCGGCTGTGCGGGGGTGCGCTTCTTCTCGTAAGCGTCCGTGGAAACAGGAGAAACCCCGCGCAGCTGACGCTTTCCTGTCGGCTGTGCTGGGTTCTGACCGTCGGGGTTAGTCAAGAAAACTCCTCCACGTTGTTGTTTTGGCAGGGGCGACAGGACTCGAACCTGCAACCTACGGTTTTGGAGACC
>ERZ1673749.689-NODE-689-length-33179-cov-8.723011_pt1 | contig 33179 bp, 32 predicted proteins | sample MGYA00580204_ERZ1673749 | MGnify/ENA primary metagenome ERZ1673749 (study PRJEB41218, sample SAMN15661745) | gut metagenome | host: Homo sapiens | place: Canada: London | collected 2015-08-20/2019-03-30 | study: EMG produced TPA metagenomics assembly of...
ATGCTGGAAGAAACTACCGAGAGCAGGAAGAACATGGCGGAGCTGACGATCTCCTCCGATGAGATCCGTAGCGCGATAGCGAACTACACCTCGAGCTACTCCGCGGAGGCCTCCCGTGAGGAGGTCGGCGTGGTGACTTCGGCTGCAGATGGTATTGCCCAGGTTTCCGGGCTGCCAGGGTGCATGACGAACGAGCTGCTCGAGTTCCCGAATGGCGTCATTGGCGTCGCACAGAACCTCGACACCGACTCCATCGGTGTGGTGGTCCTGGGTAACTTTGAGTCCCTGACAGAAGGCGACGAAGTCAAGCGGACGGGCGAGGTCCTGTCCATCCCCGTTGGGGAGGACTTCCTTGGTCGCGTAATCAACCCCCTGGGTCAGCCGATTGACGGCCTTGGCCCAATCGAGTCCAAAGAAGAGCGTGCCCTGGAGCTCCAGGCCGCAGGCGTGCTCGACCGCCAGCCGGTCGAGGAGCCGCTGCAGACGGGTATGAAGGCAATTGACGCCATGACCCCGATCGGCCGCGGCCAGCGTCAGCTCATCATTGGTGACCGTAAGACCGGTAAGACCGCGGTCTGCATCGACACCATCCTCAACCAGAAGCCGTTCTGGGAGACTGGTGACCCGTCGAAGCAGGTGCGCTGCATCTACGTAGCAGTGGGCCAGAAGGGTTCCACCATCGCTGGTGTGCGCAAGACCCTGGAGGACCACGGCGCGCTCGAGTACACCACGATCGTGGCTGCACCGGCGTCTGACTCCGCAGGCTTCAAGTGGCTCGCGCCGTTCTCCGGCGCTGCCCTGGGCCAGCACTGGATGTACCAGGGCAAGCACGTCCTGGTCATCTACGATGATCTGACCAAGCAGGCTGAGGCCTACCGTGCGATCTCGCTGCTGCTGCGCCGTCCGCCGGGCCGCGAGGCATACCCGGGTGACGTGTTCTACCTGCACTCCCGTCTGCTGGAGCGTGCAGCGAAGCTGAACGACGAGCTGGGTGCCGGCTCGCTTACCGCGCTGCCGATCATCGAGACCAAGGCAAACGACGTGGGCGCGTTCATTCCGACCAACGTCATCTCCATTACGGACGGCCAGGTCTTCCTGCAGTCCGACCTGTTCAACCAGGGCGTGCGTCCGGCTATCGACGTGGGTATTTCCGTCTCCCGTGTCGGTGGTGCCGCACAGACCAAGGGCATGAAGAAGGTCGCGGGTAACCTGCGTCTGGACCTTGCTGCTTACCGCGACCTCGAGGCATTCGCTGCCTTCGCGTCCGACCTGGATGCTGCTTCCAAGAAGCAGCTGGAGCGCGGCCAGCGCCTCGTCGAGCTGCTCAAGCAGTCCGAGAACGCACCGCAGGCAGTCGAGTACCAGATTGTTTCTATCTGGGCTGCGAACGAGGGCCTCTTCGACGTCGTTCCCGTCGAGGATGTGCGCCGTTACGAGACCGAGCTGCAGGAAGCGATCCGCTCCTCTGCACCTGAGGTCTTCTCGCAGATCGAAGGCGGCAAGCCGCTGGACGACGCTTCGAAGGACGCCATCAAGCGCGTCAACGAAGAGTTCGCTCGCACCTTCCAGGCTTCGTCCGGTGAGCGCATCGTGCGCGAGCCGGAGGTCAAGCCCCTGGATGCCGGCGAAGTATCCAAGAACAAGCTCAACGTCAGCCAGTCCTAATTTCTGCCACAAGCGGAACTTTTAGGACCTACATAAAGGAAGGGAGGAACACACACCATGGCAACACTTCGCGAATTGCGTGACCGCATTAGGTCAGTCAACTCCACGAAGAAAATCACCAAGGCCCAGGAGCTGATCGCGACTTCGCAGATCACCAAGGCCCAGGCTCGCGTCGCTGCGGCAAAGCCGTACGCAGACGAGATGCAAGACGTCATGGAACGCCTCGCGGCTGCGAGCTCCCTCGACCACCCCATGCTCCGCGAGCGTGAGAACGGTCGAGTCGCAGCAATCCTCGTGGTCACCTCCGACCGCGGTATGGCTGGCGGCTACAACCACAACGTATTGAAGAAGGCGGCAGAGCTCGAGCGCATGCTTAGCGACGCCGGCTACGAGGTGGTTCGCTACGTCACCGGAAACAAGGGCGTGACCCACTACCGTTTCCGTGACATGGATGTCGCTGGTACATGGACCGGATGGTCGCAGAAACCGTCGTGGGAGGAGACGCACGACGTGCGTCGCCACATCATTGACGGCTTCATGGCGAGCTCCGAAGGCAACGCAAAGTGGCGCGAGGGGCTCAACACCCCGGAGGGCCAGGCAGTGCGTGGTTTCGACCAGGTACACGTTGTCTACACCGAGTTCGTGTCCATGCTGTCGCAGGAAGCACGCGTCCACCAGCTGCTCCCGATCGAGCCCGTCCTCGAGGAATTCGAGTACGAGCAGGAGAGCATGCTGGAGCAAACCGGCACTGTGAGCCCGGATATGAGCTTCGAGCCGGATCCGGACACCCTGCTGGCAGAGCTGCTTCCGGCATATGTTTCCAGGTCGCTCTACTCGATCTTCTTGGAAGCATCGGCTTCGGAGTCCGCTTCTCGCCGTACGGCGATGAAGAACGCGACGGATAACGCCACCGACCTGGCGAACAACCTGTCGCGAGAGGCAAACCAAGCCCGTCAGGCAAAAATCACCCAGGAAATCACCGAGATTATCGGCGGCGCTGGCGCGCTGTCCGGTAGTGGAGAAAGTGACTAAATCATGACTACTGCTCAATCTTTTGATGAGCGCAACGATGAGCCAACGGGCGAGGCCGACACCCAGGCACAAGCCCGCGAGGCACAGTCCGCGCAGAACCCGGCGGGTTCTGACAACGGACGCGTCGTTCGCGTAATCGGTGCAGTCGTCGACGTGGAGTTCCCGCGCGGCGAGCTGCCCGCTCTGTACAACGCTCTCGAGGTAGACATCGACCTCGAGGGCATGTCCCGCACGATCATCCTCGAGGTTGCCCAGTTCCTGGGCGACAACCTCCTGCGTACCATCGCCATGGCTCCGACCGACGGCCTGGTGCGTGGCGCAAAGGTGCGCGACACCGGCAACCCGATCTCCGTTCCGGTCGGCGACCAGGTCAAGGGCCACGTGTTCAACGCACTCGGCCAGTGCCTGGACGACCCGAGCGTGGGCGAAAACGGCGAGCGCTGGGGCATCCACCGCGAGCCGCCGGCGTTCAAGGACCTCGAGGGTAAGACCGAGATCCTGGAGACCGGTATTAAGGTCATCGACCTGCTCACCCCGTACGTGAAGGGCGGCAAGATCGGCCTCTTCGGTGGTGCTGGTGTGGGTAAAACGGTGCTCATCCAGGAGATGATTACCCGTATTGCTCGCGAGTTCTCCGGTACCTCCGTGTTCGCCGGCGTCGGCGAGCGTACCCGTGAGGGCACCGACCTCTTCCTCGAGATGGAAGACATGGGCGTCCTTCCCGATACCGCACTTGTCTTCGGCCAGATGGATGAGCCGCCGGGGGTGCGTATGCGCGTCGCCCTGTCCGGTCTGACCATGGCGGAGTACTTCCGCGATGTGCAGAACCAGGACGTGCTGCTGTTCATCGATAACATCTTCCGTTTCACCCAGGCTGGTTCCGAGGTTTCGACCCTGCTGGGCCGCATGCCTTCGGCTGTGGGCTACCAGCCCACCCTGGCAGACGAGATGGGTGTGCTGCAGGAGCGCATTACCTCGACCAAGGGTCGCTCGATTACCTCGCTGCAGGCTGTGTACGTGCCGGCCGATGACTACACCGACCCGGCACCGGCAACGACCTTCGCGCACCTGGATGCGACGACCGAGCTGTCGCGTTCCATTGCCTCCAAGGGTATTTACCCGGCAGTGGACCCGCTGACCTCCACGTCCCGCATCCTGGAGCCGGGCATCGTCGGCGAGCGCCACTACGCAGTTGCGCAGAAGGTGATCGGTATCCTGCAGAAGAACAAGGAGCTGCAGGACATCATCGCCATCCTCGGTATGGACGAGCTGTCCGAAGAGGACAAGATCACCGTCATGCGTGCACGTAAGCTGCAGCGCTTCCTCGGCCAGAACTTCTTCGTTGCGAAGAAGTTCACCGGCGACGAGGGCTCCTACGTGCCGCTCGAGGAGACCATCGAGGCCTTCGACAAGCTCTGCGAGGGCGAGTTCGACGCCTACCCGGAGCAGGCCTTCAGCAACCTCGGTGGCCTTGACGACGTCGAGGCTGCTTACCAGAAGCTGCAGGGCTAGGAGGCAGACATGGCTGAACTTACCGCTCAACTGGTGTCGGTAGATCGTATGCTCTGGTCGGGACCGGCCAGCATCGTCACCGCCCAGACCATCGAAGGTGAGATCGGCGTGCTGCCAGGTCACGAGCCGTTCCTTGGCCAGCTCAAGGAAAACGGTGTGGTGACCATCCGTCCCACCAGCGGCGACCGTATCGTTGCCGCTGTGCAGGGCGGGTTCCTCTCCGTGCAAGGCGACAAGGTGACTATCCTCGCCGACTACGCGATCTTCGCAGACGAGGTCGACTCCGCTGAGGCAGAGTCCGGCCTTCGGGCTGAGAACGAAGACGTGAAGCACCGGTCCGAGGCTGAGCTCGCTGCGGTGCGCCGTAGCGCGTCTCGCTAGGCAGACCCGCCTTTGAAGGAGGGGCGTCACACGCCCGTACCACCACAAACGCCCCCGCGTACCGCAAGGTAGGCGGGGGCGCTTGGCATCTTGTGCACGCGGTTGGCAACCTTTGCGCTGCGAAGTAGAATGTCAGCTAAGCGACGGAGCCTTGCACGGCATCCAAGCACAATAACGGAATTTTGCAGGGAGGTTGGTTTGGATATCATCCTTTCTGCGCTGCTGCTCGTGATCATTGGTATCGCAGGTATTGCGTTGTGGCGTTTTGTCATGTTCCGCAACGCAGGGGCGCGCGGCCTGATTCGCAAGTTGCCAGCGGCAGGGGTGCACGGCTGGCGCCATGGGGTGGTCAAATACACGAGTGAAGAGCTGCAGTTTTACAAGCTGCGCTCGTTGTCGTCGAATTACGACGTCTCTTTCGACCGTCGTGACCTTACATTCAATGGCGTGCGCGTGCTTTCTCCGGATGAGCAAGTGATTATGCCCGGGGTGACGACGGTACTGCAGCTTTCTTCGCTAATGGGGGATTTTGAGTTCGCCGCTGAGCGGCATGTGGAGATGGCGCTGATTTCCTGGGTGGAGTCGGCTCCGGACCGCAGGCAGGAGCGGGTGGATTTTCGCGCACTCGCCCAGCGGGTGCAGCGCGGTAAGGCCTAGCCTTCTTGTCACCTCGTGCTGCCCGGGCGGTAGTCTGTGGGGCATGCGTCTTGTCATAGCTCGTTGCTCTGTCGACTACGTTGGCCGTCTTGCGGCACACTTGCCGTCCGCGCTGCGCTTGATCTTGCTGAAGTCGGATGGCTCGGTCTCCGTGCACGCCGACGACCGCGCCTATAAGCCGCTGAATTGGATGACGCCGCCATGCACGTTGAAGGAAGAACCAGTGTTGGACATTGACGGCGAAGACACCGGGGAAGCGCTCTGGATCGTGGAGAATCCCAAGGGCGAGCAGCTGCGTATCACCGTCGAAGAGATTGTGGCGGATTCCACCTACGAGCTCGGCGAAGATCCCGGGCTGGTCAAAGACGGGGTGGAGACCCACCTACAGGAGTTGCTGGCCGAGCACATCACCACGCTGGGCGAGGGGTACAGCCTGGTGCGGCGCGAGTACCCCACTGCGATTGGTCCAGTTGATCTGCTCGCCCGCGATGCCGAGGGCAAGACCGTGGCGGTGGAGATCAAACGTCGCGGTGGGATTGACGGCGTGGAGCAGCTCACCCGCTACGTTGAGCTACTGAACCGGGATGAGTTGTTGCGCCCGGTTGAAGGCGTGTTTGCCGCCCAGCAGATCAAACCGCAGGCGCGTACTTTGGCCGAGGATCGGGGGTTCCGCTGCCTGACCCTGGACTACGACGAGCTGCGCGGCATCGAATCCGACGAGCTGCGCTTGTTTTAAGGGGCGAGCGGCATGCCGAGGAGAAACCGTCGCCGCAACGTCACCCCGTCGTATGTGCTGCCACGCGACGGCTCAACCTTTATTGGCACCCAAGAGGAGGAAGGGCCGAGCTGGAGTAACGGGGAGGTGTACCTCGTGCGCCAGATTGGGTCGGGCGCAGCGAAGAAATTCTATGTGTGCCCTCGCTGTAACCAAAACATTCCGCCGGGTGTGGCCCACGTGGTGGCCTGGCCGCGCGATACCGGGGGTCGTGGTGACGACCGTCGGCATTGGCACAAGCACTGCTGGAAGAAGCGGTAGCCCAAGGTAGGCTGGGCGCATGATTGCTGCATTCTCAGTCGCGCCGACCGTCACCAACAACGCCACCGCAGAGATGTCCGAGGCAGTGTCGCGCGCCGTGCGCGTGGTGCGCGAATCTGGTTTACCCCATGAGACGACGGCCATGTTTACCACGATTGAGGGGGAGTGGGACGAGGTCATGGACGTGATTAAACGCGCGACGCAGGCAGTCGAAGCCGTGTCGCCGCGGGTATCGTTGGTCATCAAAGCGGATATCCGTCCCGGATACACCGACATGATGCACCAAAAGGTAGCGTCGCTGGAGAAACACTTTTCCGAAGAGCATGAGAAGCGATGAAAAGGAGAACACGCTATGCCGGATTTCGGCCCTGGGGCAGTAGATATGAACAAGCTGGTCGAGCAGAAGGAAGCACAGCAGCAACTCAAGGAAGGCGGCTTCGAGCCCTTTATCACCGTCGATGAGAAAGACATCGAGGCGCGTGCGTTCCAGCGTTCGATGCAAGTGCCGGTTGTGCTGATGTTCGGCACGCAGCGCTCGGAGGACTCTGAGACGCTCAAGGAGACGTTCAAGACGCTCTCCGCCAACCAGCGCAAGTTCATGGTCGCCTACGTCGACGCGGACGCGACACCGCAGGTGGCGCAAATGTTCGGCCTGCGCGCGCTGCCAACCGTTGTCGCGCTTGCGGCCGGGCAGCCGGTGACTAACTTCGAAGGCAACCAGCCTGTAGAGCAGCTCAAGCAGTGGGTGGAAGCGCTGGTCACTAACGTGGGCCCGCAGCTGCAGGGGCTTGGCGAGGAACCTGAGGCTGAGGGGGCCGCCCCCGAAGACCCGCGCCTGGATGAGGCAACTGCGGCGCTCAACCGCGGCGACTTCGACGCAGCCACCGCCATCTACGACGCGATTCTGACTGAGGAGCCGGACAACCAGCCGGTCAAGCAAGCAAAGGCGACGGTTGCAGTGCTGCGTCGTCTTGACCCGCAGAACCGCACGACTGACCCGATCGCTGAAGCGGAGCAGGCCCCTGAAGACGTGGACAAGCAACTCGCCGCCGCGGACGCGGAGGTCGTCGCGGGAGCACCGGAGAAAGCTTTCGATCGCCTGCTGCGCTACGTGAAGACGGCACCGGAGGCGAAGGCACGCCTGCTTGAGCTGTTCACCCTGTTTGCACCCGATGACCCGCGCGTGATCCAGGCGCGTACCAACCTGGCCAGCGCACTGTTTTAGCCTGGCTGACCGTTTTGGGCGGGCGGAGTACGTGTTGCCCCGCTGCTGGTTGCCCGGCTAACTTCCAGACTAATTCCGCAGGGGCGGAAAGCGGCGCGCCGCACACCCCGCCCCGCGGCACCGCTTCGCACAAATCAGGCCCGCCGCGCTACTCGAGCACGGCGGGCCAGCGATATTGGCTACTTCACTTACCTAGCCGCGCAGTGTGTACAGCTGCACACTCATAGCTGGGATGTGCAGGCTGAGCGACTGGTCGAACTGGTCCCAGACCGTGGGCTCGGTGTGCACCTCGCCGGCGAGCGGGTTATCGGCACCGCCGTAAATACCGGCGTCGGTATTGATCAAGAGCTCCCACGTGCCAGCCTTGGGCGAGCCCAGGCGGTAGTCCGGCTGCGAGGTGCCGGAGAGGTTGACTACGGCGAGCACCGCGGAGCCGTCCGCGCCCCAGCGGATGTAGGACAAGATGTTGTGTTGCGCGTCGTCGCCCTTGATCCACTGGAAGCCCATCGGGGTGTTGTCCTGGGAGAACAGCGCCGGGGTGTCGCGGTAGACCATGTTGAGGTCGCGCACGAGGCGCTGGATGCCGCGGTGGTACTCGTGGCCCCACCCGCTGTCGACGTTGTCCCAGTTGATCGAGTGCGACTCGTCCCATTCCGTGGTTTGGCCCCACTCGCAGCCCATGAACAGCAGCTGCTTGCCCGGGTGGGAGAACATGTAGCCGTAGAGGGCGCGTAGGCCGGCGGCCTTGTTCCAATCGTCGCCAGGCATGCGGGACCACAGCGAGCCCTTGCCATGGACAACCTCGTCGTGGCTGAAGGGGAGGACGTACTTCTCGCTAAAGGCGTAGACCAGCGAGAAGGTAATCTCGTTGTGGTGGTACGAGCGGTGCACCGGGTCGAGTGAGAAGTACTCCAAGGTGTCGTTCATCCAGCCCATGTTCCACTTGAGGGAGAAGCCCAGGCCGTCCGACTCGGTCAGGGCGGTGACCCCGGGCCAGGCGGTGGATTCCTCTGCGACCGTGACCACGCCCGGGTGGGTGCGGTGCACCGTGGCGTTCATCTCCTGGAGGAACTGCACGGCGTCCCAGTGCTCGCGCCCGCCGAATTGGTTCGGCAGCCACTCGCCGGGCTCGCGCGAGTAATCGAGGTAGAGCATGGACGCGACCGCATCGACGCGGAGCCCGTCGAGGTGGAACTCCTCGCACCAGTAGAGAGCGTTTGCCACGAGGAAGTTACGAACCTCGTTGCGGCCAAAGTTGAAGACGTAGGTGCCCCAGTCCTTCTGCTCGCCGCGGCGCCAGTCCGGGTGCTCGTAGAGCGCGGTGCCGTCGAAGCGTGCGAGAGCGAAGTCGTCCTTGGGGAAGTGCGCGGGGACCCAGTCGACGATGACGCCGATGTTGTTGGCGTGCAGCTCGTCGACAAGCGCGCGGAATTCATCCGGGGTGCCCCAGCGCGCGGTCGGTGCGTAGTAGCCGGTGACCTGGTAACCCCAGGAGCCGCCGAAGGGGTGCTCGGCGACGGGGAGGAACTCGACGTGGGTGAAGCCGTTGTCCACCAGGTACGGCACGAGCTCTTCGCGCAGCGTGTTGTAGTTCGCGCCCTGCTTCCAGGACCCGATGTGGCACTCGTAGACGCTCATCGCCGAGTTCGTCGGGTCGATGCCCTGGCGTTTCTGCATCCACTCGGCGTCTCGCCATTCGTACTCGCTCGGCCCTGCGACCACGGAGACTGTCTCCGGAGGAGCGAGGGTGGCCTTCGCCAAGGGGTCTGCCTTGTCCTTGCGGCCGCCGTCGGACGTCTGCACGGCGAACTTGTAGTGCGCGCCGGCGTTGATGCCGGGGATGAAGATCTCCCACACACCCGTAGAGCCGAGAGAGCGCATCGGGTACTGGTTCGGGTTCCAACCGCAGAAATCGCCCACGACGGCCACACCGAGCGCGTTGGGCGCCCACACCGCAAAGGCGGTGCCGGTGACCTGGCCCAGGTCGGTGGTGTAGGTCTTCGTATTCGCGCCGAGTACCTCCCAGAGGCGCTCGTGGCGGCCCTCGCCAATGAGGTGGAGGTCGAGGGAGCCGACCGAAGGCAGGAAGTAATACGGGTCCGCGATAATCTGCGGTTCGGCTTCGGGGTAGGTCACTCGGAGCCGGTAATCGCTTGCGTGCTCGCCTTCGAGCTCGGCGATCCAGATGTCGTCGCCGGTATCAACCATCTGGATCTTCTCGTTATGGATAAGCAGTTGCACGTCCGTCGCGCCGAGCAGGCGGGTGCGCACCACCGTGTTGCCTGCCACCAGGTGGCGGCCGTAAAAGTCGTGCGGCGCGTGATGCTTGCACTGGAGCAAGCGCGCGCGGTCGTGCTCCGGGATCAGTGCTGCGGGGGAGAGGTCGTGGCCGGTCATAATCGTCTTTCTTATCAGTATCCAGGTTGAGCTTTTTAGGGGCGGTAATCGTGGTCAGAGATCTGGCGGTAGGCCAATGCTTCTCGACGCTCCGTTGCCACCTCTGGCAGGCGGAAAATGTGCGCCACGTTATTTTGCGGTGTAAGCCGGACGTAGTTGTGCGAACCCCAGTTGTAGCGTTCGCCGGTGATCAGGTCGTGTACCTGGAAGGGCTCGCCTTCGTCGAGGCCGACCGCGCCGGCGTCGATGTGCACCATGCCCTCCTGGGTGTGCCAGGGATCCAGGTTCACCACGACGACGATGGCGTTACCGGTGACGGCGTCGACCTTGGAGTAGGCCAGAATCTGATCGTTGGTCACGTCGTGGAAGCGGATCTGGCGGAGCTGCTGGAGCGCCGGCTGCTGGCGGCGGATCGAGTTGAGCAAGGTGAGGTAGGGCTCGAGGGACTCGCCACGTTCCAGCGCCGCCTCGAAGTCGCGTGGGCGCAACTCGTACTTTTCGGAGTCCAGGTATTCTTCCGAGCCGCCGCGCACGGGGATGGACTCGTAGAGCTCGAAGCCCGAGTACACGCCCCACAGCGGGCTCATCGTCGCGGCGAGGGTCGCGCGGATCGCGAAGGCCGCGGGCCCGCCCTGCTGCAGCGAGGCGTGCAGAATATCCGGGGTGTTGACGAACAGGTTCGGCCGGGAGACGTCGGCCACGTCGACGCACAGTTGCGCAAAATCGGTGAGCTCTTCCTTGCTTACCTTCCACGTGAAGTGCGTGTAGGACTGGGAAAAGCCCGCCTTGGACAGGCCGTACATGCGCGGCGGGCGCGTAAACGCCTCGGCGAGGAAGATGACGTCTGGGTGGGTCTCGTGCACCTTCGCGATGAGCCAGTGCCAGAAGTTCACCGGCTTGGTGTGCGGGTTGTCGACGCGGAATGTGGAAATGCCCAGCTCCACCCAGTACATGATCACCGAATAGACCTCGTTGTAGAGCGTCTCAGGGTCATTATCAAAGTTGATGGGGTAGATATCCTGGTACTTCTTCGGAGGGTTCTCCGCGTACGCGATTGTCCCGTCGGCGAGCACCGTGAAGAATTCGGGGTGCGCCTTGGCCCACGGGTGATCGGGGGCGGCCTGTAGTGCGAAGTCTAAGGCGACCTCCAGCCCGAGCTGCTCGGCGTGGCGCAGCATCTCGAGGAACTCCGCCTCGCCGCCGAGCTCGGGGTGGAACGCGTCGTGGCCGCCGTGGTGCGAGCCGATGGCCCACGGCGAGCCGACGTCGCCGGGCTCGGCCGTGACCGAGTTGTTCCGCCCCTTGCGGTTGACCTCGCCGATGGGGTGGATCGGCGGGAAGTAGACGGTGTCAAAGCCCATCGCGGCGACTCGGTCCAGTGCGGCCGCGGTGGTCTCCCACGTGCCGTGCACCGGGCGGCCGTCCTCGTCCCAGCCGCCGGTGGAGCGGGGGAACAGCTCGTACCAGGAGTTGACCAGTGCCTCTCGGCGTTCGACGGCGACGTCGCAGGTCGGGCCGTGGGTGACGAGTTCGCGCAGCGGGTAGGCCGCCAGTACATCGAGGACATCCTCGTTGAGCCCGGCGTGGATGCGCTCGGCAAGTGGCAAGGTGTCGTCGGCAAGCGCGGTGGCGACATCGCGAAGCACCTCGCTGTCGGGGGCGGGGGTTTGGTCCGCGGCAGCGTCGAAAAGCTCGATGCCGTGGGCGATGTCGTTGGCCATCTCGGCGGCGGATTGGCCCGCATCGAGCTTCTTGGTCACGGCGTTGCGCCAGGTGGCCATGACATCGGACCACGCGTCGATGCGGTAGTTCCACAGCCCTTGCTCATCGGGTACGAACACGGAGTGGACGTAGTCCGGGCGGAAGGGCTCCGGGTGCATGTGCACCGAGTACTGGTCGCCGTCCGGGGAGGTGATCACGAGCGTGGCCGCGACCGCATCGTGGCCCTCGCGCCAGACGAGCGCGGAGACAGGGACCACTTCGCCGACGACCGCCTTAGCGGGGAGTGTCCGCCCGGAGACCTGGGGGCGAACGTCATCTATTCCGAACCTTGCAACCATGCTGTATCTTTACCTCGTCCGTCGCGTGTATGTCGTCGCGTGTATATCCGTGTATATCACTGCCAAGAGTAGCGAAAGACGCGGCGTTCTACTTGGCTAAGTTGCGCCTAACCTTTGGGGTACCTTTGGGGCACCTTTGGCACGCCGAATGCAACTTCCCCACGCGAGCGAGAAAATAGGACAGAATGGGAACCGTGAATGATGCACAAGCGACTGAACCAGGAACGGACCCGGACCTTCTGATCGACTTCCGCGGGGTGGAATTTTCGCGCGGCGGCGCGCGCCTCGTCGGCCCGGTCGACTGGCAGGTGGAGCTCGACGAACGCTGGGTCGTGATCGGCCCAAACGGGGCCGGCAAGACGACCCTGATTCGGATGGCCTCGGCGCTGGAGTTTCCCTCCAAGGGGACCGCGTTTGTGCTTGGCGAGCAGTTGGGGCGTACCGACATGCGCGACCTGCGCGCGGCCATCGGACTGACCTCCTCGGCGATCGCGACGCGCATCCCCGACGACGAGAAGGTCGGCGACCTGGTTGTTTCCGCCGGCTACGCCATCGTCGGGCGCTGGCGCGAGGACTACGACGAGATGGACTACGCCCAGGCGATGGACGTGCTCGAGCAGGTCGGCGCCATCCACCTGATCGACCGCAGGTGGGGCACACTCTCGGACGGCGAGAAGAAGCGGGTACTTATCGCCCGCGCGGTGATGATCAACCCGGAGCTGCTCATTATGGACGAGCCTGCCGCCGGCATGGACCTGGGCGGCCGCGAGGATCTCATCGCCTACCTCGGCGAGCTCGCCTTGGACCCGGACGCCCCGGCGATGGTGATGATCACCCACCACTTAGAGGAGATCCCGTACGGGTTCACCCACGCTATGCTCCTGGATGAGGGGGAAATCATCGCGCAAGGCCTCATCGACGACGTGCTCACCAGTGAGAACGTGTCCAAGGCCTACCACCAGCCCATCGAGGTGACCCGTGACGAGGGGCGCTTCTTCGCGCGCCGGGCCCGCGCAGCCCGTGCGGGGGCGCACAGGAAGTAGGGGCGGCGGGGCGTCGACAAGCAGAAGATGCCCCGTAGTCTTGAAAAGTATGGGTCAAGACATGCAGCGAAGCGTTGGGGCGTTTTCTGCTGACCGCGGCGACGAGATCGATGTCACCGAGGTCAGTGGCTTCCACGGTGCGCGCATGTCGGCCACGGTACTCCTGCTGCGCGATACCGCCGCAGGCATCGAAGTATGGATGCAAGAGCGCGTGCTCAGCATGAAAAACTACCCCGGGGTCACCGTCTTTCCCGGCGGTGGGGTAGACAGCCGCGATTTCCCGGGCCGCGCCTGGAACGATGGCGACCTGTGGCTCGGCCGCAGCGCGATCTCCATGGCCCGCCAACTCGGCGTGACCAAGTACAAGGCGCACGCACTCGTGTTCGCCGCGGTGCGCGAGCTCTTCGAGGAGACCGGTACGCTGCTCGCCGTCGACGACGAGGGCAAGCTGCTTGGCGACGCCCGCCCGTTCCACCACCAGCGCCTCCTTCTGGAATCCCACGACATCTCGCTGACCGACGTGCTGCGCGCCCACGACCTCAATGTCTGCGCCGACCTGCTCAAGCCTTTCGGCAGGTGGGTCGGGCAGTCCGAGCGCGGCAATTGGTTCGACACCTTCAGTTTCCTCGCCGCGAACCCGACCGGGCAGGAGCCCGACGGCAATACCGGGGAGGCTGACGACGCCAACTGGTTCCCGCCGTCGCTCTTGCTGGACGGCTGGCGCCACGGGCTGGTGCGCTTTGCGCCCGCGACCTGGGCGCAGCTGCGGTTGATCGAAGGTTTTCACACCGTCGACGAGGTGCTGGAGTCTGCGAAATACGCCACGATTTCCCCGGTGATTGGTGACCCTGTGGACGACGAGCGCTTCACCGAGTTTTTCACCTTCACCCCGAAAGATCGGATTGGACGCCGCTATGGCATTTCACGCGACTGAGGTGGACTACCTCGCCGCCAACGCCGACCGCATCCGGGCGCTTGCCCCGGAGCTGGAGCTGAGCAAGGCGAGCGTGTTCGCCGACCGCGCGCGCCTCGACGCCGAATTCGGAGAATACGCCCGCGCTGTCTCCGCGCTGATCGCCGCCCAGCGGCAGGCGGCGGGGAAGTTCCCCGATTGGTGGTTGACCGACTCGGACGCGGCCCAGCAGGCAACACCCGCGCCCGTGGCTGCCCACCGCGCCCGCACGCTCGCCGCTGCGGGAGCCACATGCGTCCACGATGTGACGTGCTCGGTCGGCTCCGAGGCCCCGCACATGGTTGAGGCGGGCCTTGGCTGGCTCGGCTCGGACCTCTCAGCCGCCCGGCTGCGCATGGCCAGATTCAATCTGGGCGACGACGCCTGGCTCCTGCGCGCCGATGCGCTCGCTCCCGCCACCACGATCGGCAGGCTGCCCGGCGGGGTGATCGTGGCGGATCCTGCACGGCGCAGCAAGGGGCGCCGCATCACCGACCCAGCACAGCTGGAACCACCCCTGCCTGACCTGGTCGCGGCGTACCCGGGTACCGAGCTTGCCGTCAAGTGCGCGCCGGGCATCGACTACAGCGAGTGGGAGGGCTTCGTGAGCGTGGTATCGCTCGACGGTGGCGTGAAAGAGACCTGCCTGTACACCCCCGGGATCGGGAGCGGGCGGGAGGCGGTCGTGCTGCACAGCGACGGTTTTAGCGAGACGGTGCGCGGCCACGGCGACGAGCATGCTGCTGAACCGGCCGAGGTTCGCCAGCCGGGCGAGTGGATCATCGAACCCGATGGGGCGATCATTCGCGCAGGCCTTGTGCGTGCGTGGGCAGAAGCGCACGGGCTGTGGCAGCTCGACCCGCACCTAGCGTTCTTGAGCGGTGAGGACATCCCGCCGGGCTACAGCGGTTTCCGCGTGCTTGATGCAGTCCCGCTCAAAAAGCTCAAGGCTGCGCTGCGAAACCACGATGCGGGCGCGGTAGAAATCCTTGTGCGCGGGGTCAATATGGACCCGGATGCGCTGCGCAAGAAGCTGAAGTTGAAGGGGGCACAGCAGCGCGGCGTCGTCATCGCGCGTATTGGCGATGACGCGGTCGCCTACGTCTGCGATGCCCGGGAGCACCGGGCGCTACCATAAGCGGCATGGTGTATCTCGATCACGCAGCAACGACCCCCATGCGCCAGGCGGCTATCGACGCCTGGGTCGAACACGCCGGCGCTGTGAACCCAGGCGGCCAGTACGCCTCGGGGAGGGCCGCAGGCGCGGTGCTCTCGCAGGCGCGCGAGGATATTGCCGAGCTGCTCGGCGCCGACCCGGTCGAGGTCGTCTTTACCGGCTCCGGCACAGAGGCGGACAATATCGCGGTGCGTGGGCTTTACCGGGCACGCCGCGAAGAGGCGGGCACGAACCGGGTTGTGGCGAGCACCATCGAGCATTCTGCCGTGCTGGAGACAGTCAAGTCCCTGGGCCAGACTGAAGGGGCCGAGCTCGCGTGGTTGGAACCGGATCGGGGTGGGCATCTCCGGAACTTAAGCGCCTTGGATACCCCGGCCGCGGTAGCCACGATGATGTGGGCGAATAACGAGACCGGCGCGGTACAACCCGTGCGCGAGGCCGCCGAGCGTGCCGCGGCGGTTGGCACACCACTACACATTGATGCGGTGCAGGCGGTGGGGAAAGAGGACGTCAACTTCCACGACAGCGGCGCGACCACGCTGGCCGCCAGCGCGCACAAGTTCGGTGGCCCGCGCGGCAGCGGCATTTTGCTCGCCCGCCGCTCGCCTGTGCCGCAACCGGTACTGCTCGGTGGTGGGCAGGAACGCGGGCTGCGGCCAGGCACAGTCGACGTGGCGGCGGCTGCCGCTACTGCCGCGGCGCTGCGCGAGGCGCTGGCTGAACGCGAGGCGGAAAATGCGCGCGTGTCGCAGCTGCGCGACGAGCTCATCGAGCGCATCGTCGCCGCCGTGCCGAACACGCTGGTTACCACCCCGGAACCGCGCCTGCCGGGGCACGCGCACCTGATGCTCCCCGGCGCGGAGGCCGAATCCATGCTCATGCTGCTCGACTCGCTCGGCATCGAAGCCTCCGCCGGGTCCGCCTGTTCGGCAGGCGTGCACCGCCTGTCGCACGTGCTTGAGGCGATGGGCGTGCCTACCGAGGAAGGGATGGGCGCGCTGCGGCTGACGCTCGGCCGCACCACCACCGCCGCGGACATTGACACGGTTGTTGCCGAGCTTCCCGCGGTGATCGAGCGCGCGCGCCTCGCCGGCTCGCTGTAATGAAGCTAAGCTTTTCGACGCCCACCGGTGTGTCTGGTGTGAAAGTTGTGACTCGAGTGCGCTAAAGTGCCGGATATGTACGCACCTCGGACGCTTAAGCACGCGCGCACCGCGCGCCAGAACACACTCAAGGCGCTGATCGCCGCCGTCGTTACCGCCGCCCTGACCTTCACGCTGCTGGTAGCCAGCCCGTTTGGGCAGAAGCCCGCCGACGCTCAGGCCTTGCCCGGCCTGATCAACGGTGTCGACGTCGCCGCGCACCAGCATCCCGGAGGCGGGCCGATCGACTGGCGTATGGTTGCCGGCCCGGGCGGCCAGCAGTTTGCCTTTATCAAGGCGACCGAGGGCACCGACTACGTCAACGACTTCTACGCCCAGGACGCGCAGGCGGCGAGCGAGGCCGGCGTCAAGATTGGCGCCTACCACTACGCACGCCCGGCAACCGACCCGATCGCGCAGGCACGCCACTTCGCCGACACCATCAACGCGGGCCCGCGCAACCAGCTGCCGCCGGTGCTCGACCTCGAGGTCAACGAAGGGCTCGGCCCGACCCAGCTCGCGGCGTGGACTCAGCTGTTTATGGGCGAGCTCGAGGCGCGCACCGGGCGCACACCGATGCTGTATACCTACCGCTATTTCTGGTACGAGCGCATGGACAACACCAACGCGTTCACGCGCTACCCGCTGTGGCTGGCCGCGTACCAGAACCAGCCGCCAGCCCCGGTCGGTGGCTGGGACCACCTGAGCTTCTGGCAGCGCTCTGATTCCGGGCGTGTAGCCGGTATCAACGCCGCAGTGGACATGAACCTGTTCAACGGCAACGCGGGCCAGTTCATGAGCTTCGCCGCCGGCAACCTCAACGCGGGCGGCGGCGTGCTGGAGAAGTTCCAGGCGTCCGACTCCGGCGAATTGGCCGTCCTGGAGCAGGACAACACCGCGCTCGTGGTGGCCATCCTCGCGCTCGCCGGCGGTGCGCTCGGGGTCGCGGGCCTGGCCGATGCTGCGGATCAGGCCGGCTTCAGCGAGCAGGACGCGCGCAACATCGCCGCGCTGGTCGGCCAACTTGCTGCCGAGGGCGAGCTGCCGGTCGAAGACCTGCGTAACATGATGATCGGCGACTACCAGATCGGCGACCTGCTGATCCTGCTGGACAACGCGACGAAATAACGCGCGTTAGCGCTCCGAGCACCGGCACCCACTGCGAGGGGGTGCCGGTTTTGCGTATGTGTACTAGTCGTGGCGCGGGGTGGTGGCTAGGCTGCGCGCCCACTTTTCGCCCTTGAAATGGGCGGGGACCGCGCCCTTGAGCAGGTTGCGGGTCAGCTGCGGGCTTGCCGCAAGCGGGGTGTTCGCCGCGATGAGCACGACGTTGCCGTAGCGCCGTCCTTTGAGCATCGGCGGGTCGGCGATCGCCGCGACGTGCAGGAACACCTCGCACATCCCGGCCAGTTCCTCTTTCGCCTCTTTCAGGTCGGCGTGCGAGCCGCAGTTCGCGACGTAGACGCCGTTCTCGCTCAAGCACGTGCGCACCTGCTGGTAGAACTCCACGGTGGTGAGCTCGCGCGGGGTCAGGGCCTGCGCGAACACGTCGCGGATCATCACGTCGCGGGTCGCCGGCTTGAAGGAGTCGGTGACTTCGCGCGCGTCGCCGACGCGGATTTTCACGGCGGGGGAGCGTGGGACGTCGAAAAGCTCGCGCGCGAGCTCGGCGAGACGGCTGTCGATCTCCACGACGGTGTTGCGCGAGCCGGGCCACGCGGCGGCGAAGTAGCGTGGCAGCGAACAGGCCGCGCCGCCCAGGTGCGTCAGGCGCGGCTTCGGCCAGCGGGGAATATCGCCGAGCTGGAGCGAGTCGAGGAAGTCAGCGATCCAGCGCATGTACTCGAAATCTAGGCGCTCCGGCTCGCCGGGCACGATGTGCGAGCTGGGCACCCCGTTGACCAACAGCACCATCGAGCCGTCGGGCTCGTGGTGGACCTCGGCGGTGCCGGTGTCGATTGGGTACGTCTCGCTTTTCGCAGCCATGCCTTGGCAGGGTACTCGCTAGGCTTTCACATCGACGAAGCGCAGGTACGCGAGTGATGCGAGCCAGCCTGCTGCGGTCAAGAAGAGGGCACTCGTGGTGAGATTGGTCAGCGTGCCCAGCGAGAGCGCGTTTGCATCCGCGACCGCGGTGCTGCCCATCCAGAGCGCCTTGGACACCCCGACGGGCGGAAGAAGGAACTGCGCAGCTGGGAAACCCGCGGCGATCGTGCCGAATGCAAGGATGCTCGCCACTACACCGATGGCGACTGGCATGGCGAAGCTGCGAATCACCATCGAGACGAAGCTCTGCCACGCGGCGACCGCCGCTGCCGGAACCACAGCGAAGAGCGCAGAGGCGAGTAGTGCTCGCGGAGGCAGACCGGGCAGTCCCACGAGCCATCCGCCGACGGTGCTGAAGAGGATGAAGACGCACTGCATGGTTGCGGTAAGCGCCACGATGACGCCGAGCTTGGCGGTGACCAGGCTTGCCGCCGAACGGGCTGACGTAAGCAGCGTGTGCCAATTGCCGCCGCGGTGTTCCACGCGCCACGCCGCCGAGGCGAGGATCGCGATACCTGCCACCATGAAAAGCATGCCGTAGAACAACGTTGCCTGGGACCAGTAAGAGTGCCAGCCGGAGTCCAGCGTCTCGGCATTTGCGGTGTAGTTGCCCGCGCCGAAAACGACTGCGATCAACGGCAGCGCAAGGGGGACGATGGCGACGTGTGCGCGTCGGAGTTTCATGAACTCGTTGAATAGCATGGCTAGATTTCCTTTCTGTTGAGCGCGCGCGTCGAAGCGAAAAAGCCCGCGCCAAGCAGCGCGACGTAGACGCACCACAGCTCCCACCCTGGCTGCGCCGGTACGGGTCCTGCATCCGCGAAGGTGTAGGGGAGCAGCACTGCGAAATACCCGAAGGGGTTGATTGCGGCGAGCCAGGCGGGAGACAACAGCGAGACGATGCCGCAGAACCCGCCGACCACGCCGCACGCGAGTACCCCGATCTGCGACTCGCTCACCGCTGCAAGCACGAGCATGGCGCAGGCAAGTGCCACACTGGTCACCACGGCTGCGAATCCGTAGAGCATCCAGGCCATTGCGGTGCTTCCGCTCGGCAGCGGTGCCCCGAGCATGACCGGAAAAGCGACGCAACCGCCGAATTCCAGCAGCTTCAACGCAGTAACAAGCGGCGCGAGTACCCGCAGCTTGCGCCGCAGCAGCGATCCTTGGCGGGTGCCTGCCACCGCGTTGAGCAGCCAGCCACCGCTTGCGTGCTCGTTATCTACCGCGCGACTGGCAAGCAGCGCCATTTGCAACGGGGTGAGAAACGCAAGCGACATTGCAACACCGATGAGCTGCCCGGACCACGCCCCGTCTGGATCGGCGACAAACGTGTCCACCTGCCCGTCGGCGAACAAGTTCATCGAGGCGAACAGCGCGATGCCGAGCGAGAGCGCACCGCCGAGCAGCAAGATGTGCGTGCGCCGCAGCTTCAGTATTTCGACGTTCATGCGCTTAATCCCTCCCGCCCCGTCATACCGATGAAGATCTCTTCCAGGCTGCGGCGCGCCCGCACCACCTGGTGGATCGGGACCCCGCGGGCGACAAGGTGTGCGCACACTGCGGCGACGTCGTCGTCGCTCAGCCCGGGCAGCTCCACGCCGCCGGACACGATGCGCGGCTGCCGTTCGCGTAAAACCGAAGCGGCCGCGGTGGCAGAAGGCGTTTGGATGAAGAGGTCGGGTAGGTGGGCGTCGAAAAGCGCTTGCTGCGAGCCCTGAAAGACCAGCTTGCCCCGGTTGATGATGCTCAGGCTGGTGGCCATTTTCTCAATCTCGGAAAGCAGGTGGCTTGAGACGAGAACGGTGCGGCCCTCGTCGCGCGCGAGGCTGATGATCAGCTCGCGGATTTCCTCGATCCCGGCCGGGTCGAGGCCGTTGGTCGGCTCATCGAGGATGAGCAACTGCGGGTCTCGCACGAGCGCGAACGCGATGCCGAGGCGCTGCTTCATGCCGAGCGAAAAGTTTTTCACTTGCTTGTCCATGTGACGTTCAAGCCGCACGAGGCGCACCGCGCGCTGGGCATGTGCTGGATCGGCCTTGAACAGCCTTGTGACGATCCGAATGTTCTCGGCACCTGTGAGGTGCGGGTACGCCGCCGGCGATTCAATGAGCGAACCGATGCCGCTCAGCACCTCGCCGCGCGTGGCCCGCGTCATCGGCCGGCCCATGACGGTGATCTCGCCGGCGGTGGGGGTGGTCAGCCCGAGCAGCATCTTCATTGTTGTCGATTTGCCGGAGCCGTTCGGCCCCAGCAGCCCGTGCACCGCTCCCTTGGGTACTTCGAGCGAAAGCTTATCGACGACCGTGTGTGTACCGTAGGCCTTCGTCAGACCCCGCGTAGTAATGATTGGTGTGTCCATGGCCTCTACTTTCGCGGGACGCGGCTGCGAAAGCATCGGAGCTGGGTACCATCTTTCGCGTCATACCTCGGGATGAGTGAGCAGATCGGCGCGGTCAACAAGGCCGGTGCGGTAGGCAAAGAGCGCTGCGTGGACGCGGTCGCGCGAGTGCGTCTTCGCCAGGATTCGTCCCACATGTGTCTTTACGGTGGGCATGGAGATGAACATGCGCTCGGCGATCTCCGCGTTGGACCAGCCGCGACCGATCGCGACGAGTACTTCGCGCTCGCGGGCGGTGAGCTCGTCTAGCGCGAGGCGGTCCTCTTTCGGGATGGTGTGTGCTATCTCCGTGCGGTTGGCCAGCCGGCCGATGATGCGTTTGGTGGCGCGTGGGGAGATAACGGCGTCGCCGGCGGCGACGGTGCGGATTGCGTCGAGAAGCGCTTCGGGCTCGGCGTCTTTGAGGAGGAATCCGCTCGCGCCGGCGGTGAGCGCGTTGACCACGTAGTCCTCGTCGTCGAATGTGGTGAGGATGACCACCTTGGCCGAGGGGAAGCGGCGGGCATACTCGGCGGTGGCGGCAATGCCGTCGAGCACCGGCATCTGCACGTCCATGAGCACGAGGTCGACCGGGCGCTGCGCGTGTTGTTCGAGCGCCTCGGCACCGTTGGCCGCCAGCCACTCCACAGACAGATCCGGCTGAGAGTCGATCACCCGCTTGATCCCGTGGAGGAACAACGCCTGGTCATCGACGATACCGACGTGGATTGTGCTCATTTCTGCTCCATCGTGTCGGGTGCGGGGTAGGGGACGCGCAGCGCAGTGGTCCAGCGCTGCGGGCCGCTCGGTCCCGCTTGCACCGACCCGCCGATGAGCGAGGCGCGCTCGCGCATCCCCCGCAGCCCGTGGCCCGCGTGTGTCGCTGGCCTGCCGGAGACGGGGTTGTCCACGGTGACCACCAGCGCGTCACTGTGCCACGCTACATCGAGCGTGGCGGTGCCGTCGCCGTGCTTGAGCGCATTCGTGAGCGCCTCCTGCACCACGCGACTCACAGCAAGGGAGGTGGCCAGCGGCAGCTGCGCCGGGGCCGTGCCGGTGACCGTGTACTCCACGTCGAGGCCACCAAGCTGGCTCGTGCGGACGAGCTCGTCGAGATCAAGCGAGGAAGGCGAAGGTTCGACCGGCCGTGACTCGGGAGCACGCAACAGCGCGACGACCTCACGCATCTGGGTCAGCGACTCCCGGCCGACCTCGCCGATGGTGCGCAGCGCCTCGTCCTTGGCCGCTGGCTCGCCGTAACGCCCGCCGTCGGCTTGCGCGACGATGACAGCCAGGGAGTGAGTGACTACGTCGTGGATCTCGCGGGCAAGAAACGCCCGCTGCTCGGCCATCGTGCGCTCGAACTCAGCTTGTTGTTGCTGCAGCGCGTGCTCGATCTCGCGTGTTGCAGCCTCCTCCGCCCGGCGACGCAATTCACCCAGGAGTCCGGCAGAGACGAGTAGCGTGGCGCTCCACGCGAGGTAGGGGAGGCGCTCGTCGAGAGGCAGGCTCCGCAATGCTGGTGAGACGAGCGAAAGCGCGAGAATATCGCCCACGACGAGCGCGGCAGCCATGGCGTCGCGCACCCCGGGGCGCAGATTGCGCCGAGTGATGTAGGCGGCGAACGTCGCCACCACGATCTCGGCGACAGAAAGCATGGGGCTGAAGGCCCTCACCGCCAACAACGCCACCGCGACAAGGACTGTGGACAGCGGCCACCGCCAGCGTGCGAAGGGCGCAATAGCCACCCAGGCAACGCACAGCAGTAACGGCCACACGTGGCCCGCGGCACTGATCACCCCGATTAAGGCGCACGCCACCAAAATAACGGCGACGCCCACGTCACGCGCGCGCAGCGGCGAGGGAAGGGAAGGAAGCGACATACGCCTCAACCTAGCCAAGAGGGACCGCGCACGCGTCATGCCACAGTATGATCCGGCATGATCCGGTCAGCGCTTTCCTCCGTTCGCACGCGAAGGGTACACTTCCGCCACATGCGAGTACTAGCAGCGATGAGTGGGGGCGTGGACAGCTCAGTGGCGGCTGCGCGCCTGGTAGAGCAGGGCCACGACGTCGTCGGCGTGCACCTCGCGCTGTCCAAAGACGCGCAGCAGACCCGCGAGTCGGCCCGCGGCTGCTGCTCGCTCGAGGATTCCGCGGACGCGCGCCGGGTGTGCGACAAGCTGGGTATCCCGTTCTACGTGTGGGACTTCTCGGATCGCTTCAAAGAAGACGTGATTGATAACTTCGTCTGGTCTTACGAGCACGGCGAGACCCCCAACCCGTGCTTGCGTTGCAACGAGAAGATCAAGTTCGCGGCGCTGCTCGAACGCGCCGTCACGCTTGGCTTTGACGCGGTGGCCACCGGCCACTACGCAATTATCGACGAGGACGGCAACCTCCGCCGCTCCACCGACCTCAACAAGGACCAGTCCTACGTCCTCGGCGTGCTCACCCGCGACGAGCTCAACCGCTGCCTCTTCCCGGTCGGCGATACAGAGAAGCCGCAGATCCGCGAGGAGGCCGCAAAGCACGGTTTTTCGACGGCCACGAAACCCGATTCCTACGACATCTGCTTCATCCCCGACGGCAATACGCAGGCCTTCCTCGGCCGCTCCATTGGCATGCGGCCCGGTCTGATCAAGGACCAGGACGGCACGGAACTGAAAGCGCACGACGGGGCGTTCCAATACACGATCGGCCAGCGTCGCGGGCTGGACCTGCGGGTGCCGGCCGCCGACGGCAAGCCGCGTTACGTCACCGACGTCGACACCGCAACCGGCACCGTGACCGTCGGCCCGCGCGAGGCACTCAAGGTGCACCAGATCACCGCGGACCGGCTCAAGGTGCTTCACCCGGCCATGGAGGGCGAGTTTGCGGCGAATGTGCAGATTCGGGCGCACGGTGGCGTCGTCACGTGCACCGCGTGCATCGAGGATGACCGCATGACCCTTGACCTACACACCCCGCTCGAGGGCGTGGCGCGCGGCCAGGCAGCGGTGCTTTATCTGCCGGACCCTGACGGGCTGGGCGATGTGGTGCTCGGCTCGGGCACGATCTGCGCGACGGCCTAGGACGCGCCGAACACGCAGGAGGCGATCAAGCGGTCGATGCCACGGATATCGATCTCCTTGCCCAGGTTGATCTTGAAGTGGCCGACGTTGGTCCACAGCTCAAGCTCTGCGTTCCAGTCGAGCATCCTGCCGGCGTTTTCGGTCGACCACATGGTCACCGCTTTGAAGGGGATGGAATACATCTCGACCTTCTTGCCTGTCATACCCTGCGCGTCGCGGATGATCAGGCGCTTGGTGGTAAACACGGCCGCGTCGCGGATTGTTTTGAACGCTTGGATCGGCTGTTCGCCGTGGGCGAGGATGTCCTGAATGTCGCTGGGTACAGGGCAGGGGGAGATGAAGGTCCAACCCGTGAATTGTTCGAGAGCCATGCACAGAGCATACCCGCACGTCCGTATCATCGGTGCCGTGAATGCAACTGCTTTTGGGCTTGGGCCCTTGCCCGGCACAGACCTCGCGCAGGCCGCCGACGTGGTGCGCTCCGAGTCGCCCCTGCCGCACATCCCGCAGCTGCCGGAGCGCGGCGTGGGCTCGGACGCGATCGGTCGCACGGCCGCGCTGCTCGAAATCCCGATCGCGCCCGGGCCCCGAGGTTGGCGCGTCGCAGCCCGCAAACGCGCCGACGCCGACCGCATGGTGCGCGACCTCGACGCGCTCGAGGAAGCCTGGCACGGCAACACTGACACGGTCAAGGTGCAGCTGGTCGGCCCGTTTACGCTTGCCGCCGAGGTGGAGATGCCCAATGGGCACCGCATGATCACCGACGACGGCGCGCTGCGCGATCTCACCGACGCGCTGCTCGAAGCTTGTGATGAGCACTGCCGCGATGTCGCCTCCCGCTTCGGGACAACCGTGTTGCAGCTCGACGAGCCGCGTCTGCCTGAGGTCACCGCCGGCACGCTTGAAGGCGCGACCGATTTTGAGACCATCCGCGCGATCCCCGAGCCGCAGGAAACCTTGCTGCGCTTCGGGGAGCACCTATTGCACACGCCGCAGCTTCTCGACGATACCCCGTGGCTCACCGTCGACCCCCGCACCTGCGACAGGGACGCGCTGGCGAAGTTGCTGGATAAAGGCAGTCGCATCGCGATCCCGACGATGGCACCGCGCGAGCTCTACCGCGTCTTTGATGAGCTACAGATCGATCCGGCGCGCACCACCATCGACGTGTACGCGGAGCCAGCCGCCACGCTTGTGGACACCGCGGCGAACTACCGCGCCGCCCGCGAGATGGCGGAAGAACTTAGCGCGGAGCTTTAGCCCACCATCGGCCAGCCCATACTCACGGTGGAGGCATCGCGCCCGCGCGACTCCAGCCACTTCTTCAAATCCGTCTGGATGCGGTAGTTTTCCACGGCCTGGTACTCCATGAGCTCGTCGGTGTCCATCTCCGCGAGCTCCGGCCACACCTTGCGCACCTGCTTCCAGGCGATGCGCGCCGCGGCCATCGCGTCCGAGGTGGCCTCGTGCGCGTTGTCGAGCCGCACCCCGTAATGCTCGCACAGCGCGCCCAGGTTGCGCTTGCCCTTGCGGTATCGGTCGCGCGCCCGGTCAATGAGCAGCGGGTCGAACACCGGACCGGTGACGGTGAAATCACCAGTCAGCGCGCGCAGCACGCTTAAGTCGTAGGGGGCGTTAAACACGATGAGTGTGAGCCCGTCCTCCCAGCCCTGCTTGATCGCAGCGACGGTCTCGCGCAGCACCTCGTCGTGGTCGCGGCCCTCAGCGCGCGCTTTTTCCGTGCTGATCCCGTGGACCGCGGCAGCCGCTTCGGGGATCTCCACGCCGGGGTCTGCCAGGGTCTCGTTGGCGGTGACCTCGCGCCCGTCGATACGCACGAGCGCGGAGGTGACAATGCGGGCCTCGCGCGGGTTGACCGAGGTAGTTTCCAGGTCGAAGGAGAGCATGCGGGACGCGTCGAAGAAAGCCATGACTGCATGATAGCGGGGGAGGCGAACACGCCGGGGCGAAAAGCTATGCTGGCAGGTTGTGAGCGATATTTCTGCAGATTTGCACCGTGAATGGACCGAGCTGGCAAACGAGGTGCGCACGCACCGCGACCTGTACTACAACGGGCAGCCGGTAATCACCGACGGCGAGTTCGACGCGCTCTTCGAACGCCTTAAAGCGCTCGAGGCCAAGCACCCGGAGTTGGCAGTGCCGGATTCGCCGACCAAGGAGGTTGGCGCGCCGACCGCCGCCACCTCGGCGTTCGCCGACGTGACCCACCTCGAGCGTATGTACAGCCTGGACAACGTGTTTTCTCCCGAGGAACTTGCTGAGTGGCTGGACAAAACGCCGGGGCCGTACCTCACCGAGCTGAAGATCGACGGGTTGTCCATCGACCTGGTCTACCGCAACGGCGTGCTCGAGCGCGCGGCCACCCGCGGCGACGGCACTGTCGGCGAGGACATCACCGCCAACGCGCGCGTGATCGAAGACATCCCGCACAAGCTTTCCGGCGACGCGCCCGCGCTGCTGGAGGTTCGCGGCGAGGTGTTCATCCGCCCGGAGGACTTCCCCGAGCTCAACGAGCAGCGCATCAAGGAGGGTGGTAAGCCCTTCGCCAACCCGCGCAATACCGCCGCCGGCGGGCTGCGCCAAAAGGACTCCGCGGATGTGAAGAAGCGCAAGCTGCGCATGATCTGCCACGGCATCGGTGCCCGTGAGGGCTTCGAGCCGGAAACGCAGCACGAGGCCTACCTCAAGCTCGCCGAGTGGGGCTTGCCGGTCTCCGAGTACACAAAGCAGGCCGCAACGTCCAAGGACGTGCAAGACGCGGTGAAGTACTGGGCGGAGCACCGCCACGACGCGATCCATGAGATGGATGGTTTGGTGGTGAAGGTCGATAGCGTCGCGAAGCAGCGCCAACTCGGCTCCACCTCGCGTGCCCCGCGCTGGGCGATCGCGTACAAGTACCCGCCGGAAGAGGTCACGACCAAGCTCAAAGACATCCAGGTCTCGGTCGGTCGCACCGGCCGCGCGACCCCGTACGCGGTGCTCGAGCCGGTCTTTGTCTCCGGCTCCACGGTCTCCATGGCCACCCTGCACAACCAGCACGAGGTCAAGCGTAAGGGCGTGCTCATCGGCGACACTGTGGTGGTGCGTAAGGCCGGCGAGATCATCCCCGAGGTCCTCGGTCCGGTCGCGGACCTGCGCGACGGCACCGAGCGCGAGTTCGTCTACCCGAAGGAATGCCCGTCGTGCGGCACCACACTCGCCCCGGCGAAGGAGGGCGACGCCGACTGGCGCTGCCCGAACACGCGCTCCTGCCCGGCGCAGCTTGCGACCCGCCTGGAATACCTCGCCTCCCGCGGTGCCTTCGACATCGAAGCCCTCGGCGAGAAGGGTGCCCAGGACCTCATCGCCTCGGGCGTGCTTGTCGACGAAGCCGCGCTCTTCGACCTCACCGAAGAAGACCTAAAGAAGTCCACCGCCTACACGCGCAAAGACGGCCAGGTCAACGCCGCCGGCAAGAAGCTTTTGGCCAACCTCGAGACCGCGAAGCAGGTCGACTTCTGGCGCGTGCTCGTCGCCCTGTCCATCCGGCACGTCGGGCCCACCGCCGCCCGCGCGCTCGCCGCCCGCTACAAGAGCATGCAAGCGCTTCTCGACGCTCCGTTGTCCGACCTCGCCGAAACCGATGGCGTCGGCGACATCATCGCCGAGTCCTTCAAAGACTGGTTCACCGTGGACTGGCACCGCGCCATCGTCGACGCGTGGACAAAGGCCGGCGTGCGCATGGAGGACGACCAGAACCAGGATGCGACCCCGCAGACCCTCGAGGGGCTCACCGTCGTGGTCACCGGCACGCTCGAGGGCTTCAGCCGCGACTCGGCGAAGGAGGCGATCCTCGCCCGCGGGGGCAAGGCCTCAGGCTCGGTGTCGAAGAAGACCGATTACGTGGTGGTGGGGGAGAACGCCGGTTCCAAGGAACAGAAGGCGCGCGATCTGGGCCGCCCCATCCTCAACGAGAAACAGTTCGTCACCCTGCTGGAAGAGGGGCCGGACGCGCTCTAGTGCGCCTCCGCTGCCGTGATGACCGCCATCAGCGGAATCACGCGCGCCGGGCGGAGCACGAATGCGCCGTGTTCTTTGTCCACCCAGCCGGCCGCGTGCAACGCGTTGAGGTGGTGATACGCCGTGCCCGTGGAGGTGACCACCTCGGCGGCGACCAAGTCGGCGGCAGTCGCGGGTGCGGCGAGCAAGTGCCGCAGGATCTCGCCACGCACGGGGTGGGCGAGCGCTGCGAGTCGCTCGATTTGCTCCGACCAGTCGTGTGCTGAAACCCACTCCGTCGGGCGGGCCCACTGGTAGTCATAGGTCCCGGAGCCTGTGGTCACCGATCCGCCGAAGGTCACCGCGCCGTTGTCGCAGCCCTCGAGCGCGCGCATTGCCGTGGGCAGGTCCGGCAGGTTCATGTCTCGTGAAGGGGTGTCCGAGCTGCCTGCGAGCGCTGATTCCAGGGCTGCCACGCGCGCTTCGAGTGCGTCGAGTCGTGATACATCAGAGGTCATGCATGTCTTCTTTCGAGAATGCTAAACACGCCGAAGTGCCAATCGCCCGGCGGCAACGCCCACAAGCACCGACGCCCACGCTACGATCGCCCACCACAGCAAAATCGGCAGCTCAGCGCTAAAGTCCAGCGGACTGGTCAGCAACCACACCACAACTGCGGTGAGGACCACGCTAAGCAGCGCGCGCCCGGGGCGCTTCGGTCCCCGCGTAAGTTTGATCGTTTCCCACGCCAACAGGGCGATGGAGACAACAATGAACGCGATCATTCTTCCTCCTTAAGCAGTTCGATGCCGATCTCATCGACCCAGGCTTCTGTGTCGCCGGCGACGTAGACCGCGCGGTGCGGCTTGTCCGGATCCCACACGAGCATGGTGCGAAAACCGCCGGTCCCGCCGTTGTGGAAGGTGTATTCGTCGAGAGTTGCCCAGCCGTAGTCGGGTCGGCCGTGCTCGTCGACCCATTCGATGTAGCGCGCCATGTCGGCCGCAGTCGAGCGGATAGCGCCCGCCGGTGCCCAGCCGTTCATGTCCCAGGGTTCGGCCGCGCGTCCGTTGCTGGCTAGGCCGCGCCCGAGCTGCTGCTTGTCGACGCCCCCTGGCCCCGCCACGTACGTATTCTTCATCCCCGCCGGCTCGAGGATCCGAGTGCGCACGAGTTCCTCGTAGGGCGTGTCAGTCGTGCGCGCTAGCAGCTGGCCGAGCAGCGCGTGCCCGTAGTTGGAGTAGGCTTCCTTGCCACGGTCCTTAAGCTCCATGTCCGGCGCAGCGGCGAGGATGTCTTCGGGGGAGTCGTTGCGGTACGCGTTGCCGCCTTCGGTGAGGTTGGCCCAGAGAATGTCGCCAATACCAAGCGGGCCCATCGCCTCAAGCCCGGCGGTGTGGTTGAGCAGCTCCTCGATGGTCACTGTATCGATCGGTGCCCCGGATTCGTCGAGAATGTCGCCGACGGTGGTGTCGAGAGCGAGCACATCCTCGTCGGTAAGCTGGCGCACCAGCTCCGCGTTGAATGTCTTAGTTACCGAGCCGATCTCGAACTCGGTGTGCTCGTCGGCCCCGAGCCCGCCGAAGGTGACCTCGCCTTGGTCGTAGACCAGTGCGGAGAGCGTGTGGTGGCCCGGCTCCGCCCTGGCTAAGCGTTCGAGGGCGGCGGCAAGCTGCGCATTGCCTGTGTGTTCTTCGGCCAGGGTGATCTGGCGAGGGCCGAAACCCAGCATGAGTGCAGCCGTGGCGAGCGCCGCGAGTGTGCCGACGCCGAGGGCACCGTATATGGAATTCCGCATGAATTCCATAATTCCAGAATTCTAAAATCCAAACAAGGCTCTAGCTCAAGATCGCGCCAATAATGCTGCCGAGGTCTCCGATCTGCGCGACCTCGGAGGCTAAGAAGTCCGGCCCGCCCACGCGTCCGACCACCAGCACCAGGTCGGTGCCGGGCAGGCGGGTGATCGAAAGCGCGGTGTCGAGCAGCCACCAGGCCTCGGGGACCCACGTGTCGGCGTCGGGAAGCAAGATGCGCGCCTCGTCGACGTTGGCCATCTCGGGGCGGGACCCGTCGTCCTCCGGCGCGGCTTGCGACGCCGCGACCCTGACTAGCCCCTCCTCGGTCTCGCGCAGGGCGACCGCCCACGAAGACGTCATCGAGCGCGGGATCGCGCCAACGAGTTCCTCCATGGCGCGCTGCTCGTCGCCGGCGGCGGACACGATGCGCGACAGCATCTGGATCTGGCCGCGCCGATCCACGCGCCCGGTAAACGGCCGGATCGAATCGACTTCCGCGCCCTGCACCGAGGCGGCAGCGGTAATCAGCGTGTCCACCATCGTGCCCGTGGGCAGTTCCACGACGATGTCGTCGGTGACGAAGCCGCCTTCCCCTGACCCCGCCGCAGCCACGGTGTCCACAATGTCCACGGACTGGATATTGGCGTCAACCATGCCGAAGGCCTCCGCGAGCTCGCCGAGGCTGCCCGGGACGTCCGGAAGGGAAACGCGAATAAGGTAAGACATGCACCCAGTTATATCAGCCAGCCCGAACATTCTGGCCAGAAATGCACCGTATGCTGGCGAATCTTAAGGAACAGAAGGGATTGATCATGCGCGCAAGCAACCTGCCATCCGCACCAACCGCCGATACCGACCCGCGAGCGTACGGCGATACCCAGCTCGCCGCAGGCCACCGGCTTGTACGCAGCGGCGACGAGGTCGTCGTGCTTGGCAATGCGCAAGCCCGCGCCGTCGCCGAGGATCCGGCCCACTATTCCTCCGGGGTGTCCCGCTTCATGCAGCTGCCCAACGGCCTCGACGGTGCGCAGCACGAGCAATTTCGCTCGCTTATCGACGCCTACCTCACCCCCGACGCACTCGAACCCTTCGAACCAGCGTTTCGGAAAGCCGCCCGCAGCGTGGCGGCCGATATTCGCGCCGGCAGGGCAGAAGGCATCTCACTGAGAGAGCCCGTCGACGCGGTCGCCGACATCGGCGCGCCGTTCGCGGTGCGCGCCATGCTCGCGTGGCTCGGATGGCCGGAGCAGATGGAAACGCGCCTTATCGAATGGGTAGCGGAAAACAACGCCGCGACCCGCTCCGGCGAGCTTCAGCGCACCGCAGCGGTTGCAGAGGCCTTCGACGACATGATCCGCGAAGTCGTCGAGCCCTTGAAGTCGGGTACAAGCAGCGCCACTACAGAAGCGCGTGAAGCGCTTTCCCCGTTGCTGGGCAAAGACCACGCCTTCCCGGCACCAAGTGTGACCGAGCAACTTGTTCACGATAGGAGCCTCGGTCGCCCCCTCGAGTTCGAGGAGCTTGTCTCCATCTTGCGCAACTGGACCGCCGGCGACTTAAGCTCGATGGCGTATTGCATTGGTGTGTTGATCCACGCACTTGCTGACAACGAGCCAGTGCGGCGTCGTCTACAAGCCGGGGTATCACACGAAGAGTTCACTGCCATCGCGGATGAGATTCTGCGCCAAGACTCGCCCTTTGTGAGCAACCGGCGCGTGACTACCTGCCCGGTCAACTTAGATGGTGTGGAACTGGACGAGGGCCAGCGTGTGCGCATCCACTGGACAGCCGCGAACCGCGACCCAGACGCGGTCGGCGAACCGGACGCATTTGCGCCAGGGGAGAGCGGCAACGCGGCCGCCAACCTGGTCTGGGGCGCGGGCCCGCACGCCTGCCCGGGCAAATACCTGTCGATGCTTGAACTGAAGTGTTTTACCGAAGAACTGCTCGCTGTGTTTGAGCTGGTGCAGGTCGACGAGGGCGGAGCGCGCCGGGAAACCTACCCGGTCGGTGGCTGGGCCGAGCTACCGACCTACCTCAAAGTGCGGGAGTAGCGGCGCTCGCGGCTACCTCAGCGCAGTGACGTAAGATGAGTGTCGTTTTACTCACCACGTACATAAGAGATTGGAACCGTTTTGGCTGAGATTTCCCGCGAGGAGGTCGCCCGCATCGCCCGGCTTGCCCGGATCGCGCTGCAGGACGACGAGCTCGAGCAGATTTCCCAACAGCTCGACCAGATCGTCGACGCTGTCTCGAAGGTGCAGAGCGTCGACACGGAGGGCGTGGAGCCGATGAGCCACCCGCACTCCATCGAGGCGGGCATGCGCCCGGACGTGGAAAAGAAGACACTGACGCAGGCACAGGCGCTCGACCAGGCACCCGAGGTCGAAGAGGAGCGCTTCGTCGTGCCGCAGATCCTGGGGGAGGCTGACGAATAAATGACCCAGCAGACGAACTACACCATTCCCAGCGAGGGCCTTGTCTCCAAGCCCGCCCACGAGCTGGCGCGCATGATTCAGGCCGGCGAGGTCACCTCTCGCGAGGTCACCCAGGCGTTCTTGGACCGCATCGCCGAGACCGACGAGACGCTTGGTGCCTTCCTCCACGTCGGCGCGGAGGAGGCGCTTGCCGCCGCCGACGCAGTCGACGCGCAGGTCAAGGCGGGCGAGGAGCCGGCTTCTGCGCTCGCCGGCGTGCCGCTTGCGCTCAAGGATCTCCTGGTCACCACGGATGCGCCGACGACCGCCGCGTCGAAGATGCTTGAGGGCTACATGAGTCCCTATGACGCGACCGTCGTGAAGCACTTGCGCGAGGCGGGCATCCCGATTCTGGGCAAGACGAACCTCGACGAGTTCGCGATGGGCTCTTCCACCGAGAACTCCGCCTACAAGGTCACCCGCAACCCGCACGACACCGAGCGCGTGCCGGGCGGCTCCGGCGGCGGCACTGCGGCAGCGCTCGCAGCGGGCCAGGCACCGCTGGGCATCGGCACGGACACCGGCGGCTCGATCCGCCAGCCGGCGTCGCTGACCGGCACTGTCGGCGTGAAGCCGACCTACGGCGGCGTGTCCCGCTACGGCGTCGTGGCCTGCGCTTCTTCGCTGGATCAGGTCGGCCCCTGCGCCAACACAGTGCTGGATACTGCACTGCTGCACGAGATCATCGGTGGCCACGACGAGTTCGACGCCACGAGCGTTGATCGCCCCGTGGGCTCGCTTGCCGACGCCGCCCGCGAGGGCGCATCCGGCGACCTCAGCGGCGTGAAGATCGGGCGTATCAAGCAGTTCGCCCGTCCGGGCACCCAGGACGGGGTCAACGCGCGTATCGACGCCGCGTTCGCCCAGCTCGAGGAGCAGGGCGCGGAAATCGTCGAGGTCGATTGCCCCCACTTCGACGACGTGATGGGTGCCTACTACATCATCCAGATGTCCGAGGTGTCCTCCAACCTCGCGCGCTTCGACGGCATGCGCTACGGCCTGCGCGAGGGCGATGACGGCAAGCACTCCGCCGAGCAGGTCATGGCCGCCTCCCGCGGCGCCGGTTTTGGCGACGAGGTCAAGCGCCGCATCATCCTGGGCACCTACGCGCTGTCCGTGGGCTACTAC
>ERZ1673749.693-NODE-693-length-32988-cov-9.508791_pt1 | contig 32988 bp, 26 predicted proteins | sample MGYA00580204_ERZ1673749 | MGnify/ENA primary metagenome ERZ1673749 (study PRJEB41218, sample SAMN15661745) | gut metagenome | host: Homo sapiens | place: Canada: London | collected 2015-08-20/2019-03-30 | study: EMG produced TPA metagenomics assembly of...
GCGAAGCCACGTACCGTCGACCAGCTCCAGAATGCCGTTGAAAACAACATCGGCGCAGAAGGCAAGACCTTCGACAGCTCCAACTCGCTGGATCGCTACAGCAAGGCGAACGTCATCGACTCCAAGGCGTTCTCTTTGGACGACACCGAGTACCACGACCCGAAGTACGACAAGACCGATGCTTCGATCATCTCCGGCGTCGATAGTGCTACCGGTCCGATTGCTACCGAGCCGCAGAAGGTGACCTTCAACCAGGTCCCGGACCTGATCAAGGACCTGGCGAAGAAGAAGGGCGACGGCGGCTTCGAAGCCAAGGTTTCCCTCGACGAGAAGTACGTCTATGACGGCTGGACCGTCGAGATGGACGAGGACTACAACGTCACCGTCACCGCTCCGGAGAGCCCGAAGCCGGGCACATTCGCCCGTCCGGTGGTCACCGTTGAGTACACGAACGGCTCGACCGATGAGCTCGAGCTGCTCGTGGTCGTTGACCCGAACAACACGCAGGTCACTGACCTGGTGCGTCCTGGTTTGACTAAGGGCACCATTGGCGACGACCTCACCGCCCAGGTGGGCACCAAGTCCATCATGAAAGGCCACAAGCCGGTTCACCCAGCTAAGTTCGAGGTCGACCCGTCCACTGTCCCTGAAGGTTGGACCGTCACCGTTGATGAGACGGGCAAGGTCACCGCGAAGGCGGACGACACCGTTGCACCGGGCACCATCATCACCCCGCTGGTGAAGGCGACCTACCCGGATGACACCACCGATGAGATCGAGACACAGTTCCAGGCGATCGTCGACATCAAGATCCCCGATTACGATACGGTGACCAATAAGCCCGGAAAAAACGTCTCCCTGTCGCCGACGCTCCCGGAGCGCGGTCTGAGCGGTAACACGAGCGATGAGGCTCCGAAGCGCTACACGTTTGAGGACGGTAAGACCGAGTACACCGTCACGGATGACAGCGGTACCTGGACCGTCAAGATCGACGAGAACACTGGCAAGATCACCACGACTATCCCGCGGACCGCTCCCGAGGGCTACATCCTGAACGTCCCGGTGCTCGCGCACTACGACAACGCCGACAAGCCGCAGCAGGTCAAGGGCACCGTCGTTGTGCTCAAGAGCGATATTGCTCCGACCTACGACGTCCAGGTCACCGGCCCGAACCAGGCTGTGGAACACCACGTTCAGGACGCTCCGAAGGGGTCGAAGTTCTCCTTTGGCACCGACGACAAGGGCGAGCCGATCACCCAACAGGAGGTCGACGGCTGGAAGTACGAGGTCGATCCGAACACCGGTGTAGTCACTTCCACACCGCCGGCTGACGCTAAGCCGGGTGACAAGAACACCGTCAACGTCACCGTTAAGACCCCGGACGGCTCTACCCCCGAGGTCCCTGTGACCACCGTGGTGAAGTTGACAAACAATTGGGAGGCGGAGCCGACATACCCGGTTGAGACCGTGTTCCCGGGCGAAACCGCAACGCTGCCAGTTGCTCTGGACAAACCCGAAAACGTCAACGTCGCGAAGGAAAACCCCTACAAGTTGGGTGATCTCCCCGAGGGTTGGACCGTCAGTATCGACGACAACGGCCAGGTCACCGCAACCGCACCTGCGGATGCGAAGCCCGGTGACCAGGTCAAGATTCCGGTCACTGTGACCTACGAGGACGGCTCTACGGATAACGCTTACGCTGTGGTGAACGTTGTTGACGTTCCGACGCGCGAAGTTCCGTTCGACGTTGAGTACAAGTACGACGACAGCATCCCCGCCGGCGAGTACAAGGTTGAAACCAAGGGCGAGCCGGGCTCCGAGAAGATGAAGAAGGACGGTACTTGGGAGCAGACCAAGGCACCGACTAACGAGGTCGTCCTCGTCGGCACCAAGCCAGCCAAGAGCGCCAAGGACGTCATGTGGACAGTCCCGATTCCGTTCCCGACGGAGGTCCGCGAGAACCCAGACCTCAAGCCCGGTGAGACCCGGGTTGTTCAGGAAGGCGAGAACGGCGAGAAGACCTACACCGCTAAATTCACTGCCACGGGTTCTGAAGCTCAGGTTACTGAGGAAGAGACCACCAAGGAGCCTGTCAAGCGAATCGTCGAGTACGGCCCGGGCCTTGCTCCGAGCGAGCTGGTGACCAAGACCGAGAAGCCGATTCCGTTCACGACCAAGGTCGTCTTCGACGACACCTTGGAAGCCGGCCAGCAGGTAGTTGACCAGAAGGGCGAGCTTGGTACCGAGGTTGAGACCTCCACACAGAAGCTTGTCGACGGCAAGCCTTCCGGCGAGCACCGTCACCTCTGAACGCACCAAGGAACCGACCGAGCAGATCATCCGCGTTGGCACCAAGACCACTGGTGAGACCACAAAGACCGTCGAGTCTGAGGTTCCGTTCGGCGTGAAGATCGAGTACGACCCGAACATGTCTGCTGGTACCTCCGAGGTTGTCACCGAGGGCAAGCCGGGTAAGAAGACCACCACGGTTACCCAGAAGGTCACCAACTCCCAGCCGGATGGCGAGGCCACCGTTAAGGAGAAGATCACCGAGCAGCCTGTCGATCAGGTGATCAAGGTCGGCACCAAGCCGTCCGAGACTTCCAAGAAGGTTGAGTGGAAGGCACCGGTGCCGTTCGAGGTTGAGACCCGTCCGAACCCGGATCTGAAGCCGGGTGAGATCAAGGTCGTCCAGAAGGGCGAGCCGGGTGAGAAGACCTACACCGCTGACTTCACCTCCAAGGGCAACGATTCCTCTGTGACCCCTGAGGAGAAGCAGACCAAGGACCCGGTCAACGAGATCATCGAGTACGGCCCAACCTCTCCGGATCAGACGCTGACGTCGACAACGACCCGCGAGGTTGTGTTTGAGACCGAGTTCATCGTGGATAACACGGTGCCGGTTGGCCAGACCAAGATCGAGCAGCCTGGTGAGAAGGGCGAGGAACTGATTACCTCTACCCAGAAGATCAAGGACGGCAAGCCGGATGGCGAGCCGACCATCACCATCGAGGAGACGAAGGCACCGAAGAAGCAGATCGTCCGTGTCGGTTCCATGACCGACGGTACGTACGAACTGGAAGAGAAGCTGCCGATTCCTTTCGATACCAAGATCGAGTACGACCCGGAGATCCCAGCCGGCGAGTACAAGGTCGTCACCAAGGGGCAGCCTGGTGAGAAGACGACCAAGATCACCCAGAAGATCGAGAACAGCAAGGTCGTCGATGTCACCCGCGGTGAAACGACCAACTCTGAACCGGTCACCGAAGTGATCAAGGTCGGTACCAAGCAGCCAACTGCGTCCGACAAGGTCGAGTGGAAGGAACCGATCCCGTACCCGACCGAGCTGCGCGCGAACCCGAACCTTGCTCCAGGCGAAGTTCGGACTGTCCAGGAAGGTAAGGACGGCGAGGCAACCTACACGGCGACCTTCACGGGGGCCAGCGGCGAGGCTGCAAAGACCGAGGAATCCGCTCGCACTGAGCCGACTCCGCGCATCGTCGAGTACGGCCCAGGTCTTGATGACAACGAGCTGGTATCGAAGACGACTCGCTTGGTTGAGTTCGAGACCGAGATTATCGAGGACCCGAACCTCGAAGAGGGCAAGCAGGTCATCGAGCAAGGTGAGTTCGGCGAGGAGGTCGTGACCTCTACACAGAAGCTTGTCGACGGCAAGCCGTCCGGCGAGCCTGAGGTAACGACCGAGCGCACGAAGGAACCGAAGAAGGCGATCATCCGCGTTGGCACCAAGAAGCCTGCGACCCCGACGCCGCCGACTGACCCGACCGATGAGCCGGAACAGCCGGAGGAGCCGACGCCGACACCGTCGCTGCCGCCGAAGGAAGTCGAGCTGCCGTTCACCACGAAGATCATCTACGATGAGACGCTTGAGCCAGGCGAGGAAGTCGTGGACCAGGAGGGCGCAAACGGCAGGATCGAGGTGACCGTCGAAAACGGTCAACCTTCCGTGAAGACGACCAAGGAGCCGGTCCAGCGGATCGTCCGCGTCGGCACCAAGCCGCCGGCGGACGTTGAGTGGGACGAGCGAATCCCGTTCGAGGTGAAGGTCAAGCTTGACCCCACCATCCCTGCCGGTGAGCACAAGGTCGAGCAGCAAGGCAAGCCGGGCCTGGTGCACCACAAGTCTGATGGCTCGGAAGAGACCCTGCTTGAGAAGCAGGACCACGTCATCCTCATCGGCACGAAGAAACCTGCCGATGAGCCGGAGGATCCGACGCCGGCCCCTGAGGGCGACATTGAAATCGATGTCCGCTACACCACCAAGGTAGTTTTCGATCCGAACCTGGAGCCGGGCGAAGAGGTCGAGGACGTTGCAGGTAAGGACGGCAAGTACGTCATCAAGATCGTTGACGGCAAGCCTGTCGCCGAGCTGGTGGAGCAGCCGGTCGAGCGTGTGGTCCGCGTTGGCACCAAGCCGCCGGCGGGTACTAGCTGGTCGGAGGAAATCTCCTACGACTACGAGGTCGTAGAGGATCCGAACCTGGAGTCGGGCAAGCACGAGATCGTGCAGCCTGGCAAGCCAGGCGAGCGGATCCACCGCGAGGACGGCAGCGTCGTCGAGGTTCCTGCGCAGAAGCTCATCATCAAGGTGGGCACGAAGAAGACGGAACCGACTGAGCCGAGCGTTCCGGCTGATCCGCAGGATCCGTCCAAGAGCTCGTCTGAGAAGGCGAAGCGCTGCGTCGCCAACGCGTTTGCGGCGAACAGCCCGATCCTGTGGCTGCTGCCGATCGGCCTGCTGGCCGGTGTTGGCTACGGCGTGAACGAGGCGTTCGGCCCGCAGATCCAGCAGGCGGTTGGTCAGCTCAACCGCCGCGTGCAGGAATCCCTGCCGGAGAACAACTTTGGCCGCGGTGGCCACGGCCACAACTTCGAGCAGCCCGAGTGGATGCGCGAACTGCAGGCGCAGGCGAACGCCATTAACCGCCAGTTCGCTGGCTACGGTGAGCAGCTGCAGCCGCTGGGCATCGCGCTCGGTGCCATCGCCGCGCTCAGCCTGACCGGCGTGCTGATCGCGCAGGCCTGCCGCGAGGAGGGCTTTGACAACGGCATGACCGTGCTGGGCTCCTCGGAGCGCATCACGTCCTCTGAGAAGGACGGATCTTCCGAGCAGAAGTAATCCGCGCTAAGCACAAGTTAAGGGCGCTACCCGGCTACTCGGGTAGCGCCCTTAATTACGTTTTTGTAGTCACCTAAAGTTCATCTGGGTTTTCCGTATTGGAAATTTGCTGGATTTATGGTGTGTGGCGGTTGAATAACCATCCAATTTTCTTGGCTTTTCATGTGAAGGAACCCCACATGCGTATTCCGTTTAAAACTCTGACCGCTGTGGTCAGCGCTTCCGCGCTGGCTCTGGCGAGTCTCCCCACAGCTTCCGCCGCACCGGCGGAGCAGAACTTTAACGGCAAAGAGTCCTGCGTGACCCTTGATGCTAAAGGCAACTTGGTGCACGTCCCGCAGCCGGGGGATTGCACCCAGTTCGGCAAGGGCGGGCAGGGCAACACCGACGCCCAGGCCCGCAACGTGATCTTCATCCTGGGCGATGGCATGGGCCACCAGGAGATCACCGCAGCGCGTAACTACCTCAAGGGTGCGAACGGCCGCTTCGAGGGCCTGGACGAGCTGACGGCTTCGGGTGCGTACACCACCTTCGCCGTCTCCCAGGAGGGCAAGCGCCAGTACGTGACCGACTCGGCGGCGTCCGCCACCGGCTGGTCCACCGGCACGAAGACCTACAACGGTGCGCTCTCTGTCGACGCGGCGGGCACACCGCACGAGAATCTGATTGAGATGGCGAAGAACGCCGGCATGCGCACCGGCAACGTCTCCACCGCCGAGATCCAGGACGCCACGCCGGGCGCGATGCACTCGCACATTTCCCAGCGCGGCTACTACGCGCCGTCGGGCGAGAAGAAGGTCGTGCAAGGCAAGGAGGCGCGTGAGAACGGCGGCCTGGGCTCGATCTCCGAGCAGATCATCGACACCCGCGCGGACCTCACCCTTGGTGGCGGCCGCAAGTACTTCGACACCGAGGTGCAGGCGGGCGGCGAGAACCGTAACCCCTTCCTCACCGAGAAGCACGACGGCGGCGCGGAGTGGGAAGCCGGCAAGACTGTGCGCGAGAACGCGGAGGCCAAGGGCTACACCATCGTCGATGACAAGGCTGGCCTCGACGCGGTCACCGTGGCTAACCAGGACGCGCCGGTCCTCGGCCTGTTCAACGACGGCAACATGACCCGCCGCTACGAGCAGACCGTCCCGGGCAACGCCACCGACAAGGAGCCGGAAACCTGCACCCCGCAGGACACCGGCAACGAGCCTACGGCAGCGGAGATGACGAAGAAGGCAATCGAGCTTCTCGACGACCCCTCGTCCGACAAGGGCTTCTTCCTTCAGGTGGAGTCCGCCTCTATCGACAAGGCGGACCACGCCGCTGACGCCTGCGGCATGATCGGTGAGACCGAGCAGATCGACGAGGTCATTAAGGAAGCCCTCGACTTTGCCAAGAAGGACAAGAACACGCTCATCGTGGTCACGGCTGACCACGCGCACACCGCAGAGATCGTGCCGGACGGCCGTCCGTCGGTATCCGCAGTGACCCGTCTGAAGTCGCAGAAGGACGGTGGCGCGGTGATGTCCGTCGGCTTCGGCACCCAGCCGTGGTCCATCAATGAAAGCGGCGAGCTGGAAACCAAGTCGATGATGCACACCGGCACCCAGGTGCGCATCGCTGGCTTCGGCCCGGGCTCCGAGAACGTCAACGGTCAGCTCGACCAGACTGACGCTTTCTACGTCATGGCGAACGCGCTCGGCCTCAACGGCGGCACCGAGGGCGGTCAGGATCCGTGGGAGATCAACAAGGGTAACAAGGTCATGTCGCTGGCTACCCGCTCCAAGGCGAAGCTGGGCGACCAGCTGTGCTACCTCGTCTCTGAAGGTGCCGCACCGAAGGTCGGCGACTGCGCCCAGTTCGGCACCGCCGGTCAGGGCATCGATAACGCGAAGGCGAAGAACGTCGTGCTGCTGATTGGCGACGGCACGGGCGACTCCGAAATCACCGCCGCCCGCAACTACCTGAAGGGTTCCGCGGGCCGCTTCGACGGCCTGGACAACCTGGACTACACCGGCTACCTGACCACCTTCTCCCTGGACAAGGAGACCGGCCTGCCGAACTACGTCCCGGATTCCGCCGCGACCGGCACCGCCTGGAACTCTGGTGTGAAGGCCTACAACGGCGCGATTGGCGTCGATAACAAGGGCAAGCCGGTTGCTACCCTCGGCGAGCTGGCCAAGGCGAAGGGTATGAAGATCGGTAACGTCTCCACTGCGGAGATCCAGGACGCCACCCCGGCGGCCTTTGCCGCACACGCGCTTGATCGCTCCTACTACGCGCCGTCCGGTGATAAGAAGGTGGCGCAGGGCGAGCAGCTGCGCGAGAACGGCGGCCTCGGCTCCATCTCGGAGCAGATCGTCGACCTGCGCGCCGACGTCACTCTCGGCGGCGGCCTGAAGTACTTCAACACCGAGGTCGTGCAGGGCGGCCAGTGGGGCGAGGACGGCAACACCTGGACCGCAGGCAAGACGGTGCTGGAGAACGCGAAGGACAACGGCTACCAGGTCGCGACCAATCTTTCCGAGCTCAACGCCGTTGACAAGGCGGACGCAGAAAAGCCGGTGCTGGGCCTGTTCTCCGAGGGCAACATGCCGCGTACGCTGAACCAGTCCATCCCGACCACCGACGGCGGCGACATGGCTCCGGCAACGTGTGTGGCAAACCCGGAGTTCACCGCTGAGACCCCGCGTCTGGCAGATATGACCACCAAGGCGCTGGAGCTGCTGCAGAATGACAAGGGCTTCCTGCTCCAGGTCGAGTCCGCCTCCCCGGATAAGGCCGACCACGACGCAGACGCCTGCGGCCTGATCGGCGAGGTCGGCCAGCTCGACGAGGCCGTCCAGGCCGTGCAGCAGTGGGTGGAGAAGACCGGTGAGGAAACCCTCATCGTCGCGACCGCAGATCACGCGCACACCGCGCAGATCACCTACGAGGACAGCAACACCGCTGGCCGCGTGACCCAGCTGACCACGGTCGAAGGCTCCACCATGGCGGTCAATTTCGCCACCTCTAAGACCAACGAGGACGAGGACGCCCTCGGCGGCCAGCAGCACACCGGTGCCCAGTTGCGCGTCGCAGCTTCCGGCCCGGGTGCGGCCAACCTGACCGGCCAGATCGACCAGACTGACCTCTTCTTCGCCAGCCTGAACGCGCTCGGCATCGACCCGATCAACCACGACCTCACCTTCGAGAACAAGATGAAGCAGGTCGACGAGCAGCCGGGTACCACCACTGGCTCCTCTGCCGAGTCGCCGTGGCTGATCGCCGTGCTGACCATCGCGGGCCTGGCCGGCCTGCTGTCCCTGATCGCCCTGCTGCTGCCGCAGCAGGTAGATAGGGTGCTCGGCTCGATCGCCAAGCTCTAAGCGCTACTTACTTGCCCAGCATCGGCAGCTTCGGCAGCTTCAGGCCGAGCTGTGGCAGGGCAAGCAGCCCGAGCAGCGCCAACAGCGCTGCGACGACCCCACCGATGATGGCCGGAACGTTCAGATCCGGCTTCGCGGTGGGGTACTCCACATTCGCCTGGGTGCCCTTGGCGCAGGCTGCGGCAGCGGCCACGTCGGCGTCGCTAAGCTGCATCTGCTTCATCGCGACCTTCCCGGCAGGCGTGGCGGACCAGGCGTCGTACAGTGCGGCGTCGCTCTTCGCGACTGCGAAGGGCAGTTCGACAGGCTTCGTCTCGGGGCCGACGTGCCAGGAATCCGTGTTGATGTCCTCGAGCGTGCGCTCTGTCGTCGGTTGGGTCTCCTTCAGCGTTTTCTGCGCGCTCGCGTACTGCTCGGCGAGCTGGGCGGGCAGCACCTTGGTCAGGTCTGCTTCCTCGCCCTTGAGTGCCTTCTCGTTTTCTGTGATGACGCCGGGGTAGACCGACTCGACCGCGGCGATGAAATCGCGGGCTTGCTCGTGCTCGCCGATGGCCTTGGACTCGTCGAAAAGCGTGGAGATGAATTGCTTCTCGCCGGCATTGAGGGTGACCGCGCAGGTGCCGTCCTTGTCCTTCGCGGCGACGGTCGCGGCGTGCGCGGGTGCGGCGAACGTGGACAGCGCGATTGCCGACGCGGCGATGCAGGCGGTGAGACGTTGCATGATGTCCTCCTTGGTTTAAGGGGTGGGTATGTACAACCCAAAGTGTGCAGGACCCCGTGTTGCGAGAGCGTAAACGCGGGAAAACTAGCGCCCGCCGAAGAGCTCCGCCACCGCGGCGCGGTCGACCTTACCCGGGCCGAGCTGGGGGAGTGCGGGGATAGGTCGCAGTTCTTTTGGCACCTGCCAGCGGGGCAGGTCCTCGAATGCGTCCATGAGTTCGGCAACTGACGCGGAGCCGGTGTAGGCGGCGCAGATGCGCTGGCCGAAGCGCTCGTCGGGCACGCCGACAACGCAGGCGCCGGTCACCCCGGGTTGGGCGAGCAGAAAGTGCTCGAGCACCTCCGGTTGCAGCTTGAAGCCACCGGAGGAAATCACGTTGTCCAAGCGGCCTTCCACGGTGAGTGTGCCGCCATCGATGTGGCCGGCGTCGGAGGTAGTGAACCACTGCTGGCCTTCGGCGTCAGTGGTAAAGGGGTTCGGCTGCACGTTACCCCGGTAGCCTTTGGCCACCATGGGGCCGCCAAGGATAATGCGGCCGGCGTCGACGCGCACCCGCGCGCCCGCGATCGGGGTGCCGTCGTAGACGCAGCCTCCCGCGGTTTCCGACGAGCCATAGGTAGTCACCACGTTGATACGCAGCTTGCGCGCGGAGTCGAGGAGGCGGGGGTTGGTGGCGGCGCCGCCGACGAGGACGGCGGTGAAGCGTCGTAAAGCATCGATGCCCTGCAGCGTCGAGGTGGCCTTGGCCAGCTGGTGGGGCGAGATGGCGGTGTAGCAGCGCTCGCCGGTGGCCGCGAGCTCCTCGGCGCGCTCGGCGAACTCGTTGATGCTGAAGCCGCGGGAAAGGTCCAGGTAGGCGGGCTCAACGCCGGCGACCATGCTGCGCACTAGCACCTGGATCCCCGCGATGTAGGCGGCGGGCATGGAAAGCAGCCACTGGCCCTGGCCGCCGAGCGCCTGGTGGGTCGCGTCCGCGCTGGAAATGAGGTTCGTAGGCGAAAGCATCGCGCCCTTGGGGCGGCCCGTGGACCCGGAGGTGGCGACGACGAGGGCTACGTCATCGTCGATGGGCTGGCCCACGCCCTGCGTGTTGCGCAGCAGGTCCGCGCGCGCCGGGTCGTCGGCGGGCACGGGCAAAAGCGCGCGCTGGCCAGTGAGCGCCTCCTCGAGGGCGGGCATGATGGCCAGCGGGTTTGCGGGGTCGACGGGTAGGATCTCAAGGCGCTTGGTCACGGAAATAGCCTAGCAGTGCTTATGTCGCTTTATGATTCGGTGATTCATAAAGAGGTATAAAGGTGGCATGCAGCCCAGCCCGTACACCCCAGGCGAAATCGCGCCCGAAGTCTTCGGCCGCGAGCAGATCCTCGAAGACATCCGCCGCGACCTCGCCTTCATCATCGTCGAGCCGCGCTTCGTCGGCCGCATCCAAGTCTTCGCCGGCCCGCGCGGCGTGGGCAAAACGAGCCTCCTGCGCGCCGCGCAAGCCGACGCCGCGGCCAAAGACTTCGACACACTCTGGGTCACCGCGGGCGACGGGCCGCTGCTCGGGGCGCTCGTGGAAGCGCTCGAAGAGGTCTCCAGCACCTGGCAGGGCTCGCTTGTCGACGCCCTGCGCACCCTCATCACTTCCGCAAAAGTCGAAGTCGCCGGCGTCTCCGTGAGCGGGACGGCCCCGCGCACGAGCCCGGAGACTGGCAGCCAGGGCCGCCGGCTGCAAAAGCTGCTCGCCGCCGCAGGCGAAGCGGCGCGGCAACGCTCCCGCGGGCTCATCCTGTTCATCGACGAGATCCAAAGCGCAGACGCCGAGGGCATCAAAGCGCTCGCCTACGCGTGGCAACATATGCAGTCCGAGCAGCGCGACCTGCCCATGGCCGCCTACACCGCCGGCCTCAGCCACACCCAGGACGTGGTGACGGACGCGGTGAGCTTCGCCGAACGCTTCGGCTACCAGCATCTGCACAACCTCACACACGAGCAGGCGGGCAACGCACTAGCCAGCCTCGCCGCGGCGAAGGGAGTCCGCTGGTCCGCCGACGCACTCGAGGCCGCGCTCGGGTTCGCGGGCGGCTACCCCTACTTCATGCAGGTGATCGGTGATGAGGCGTGGCGCGCCGCCGGCTTCCCCGGCCCTGGCACCGTGCTGGAAGTGCCCCAGGTGGAAGCGGCGGGCGAGGGCTTCAACCAGATGCGCCAGACCTTCTTCCGCGCCCGCTGGAAGAAGGCCACCCCCGCCGAGGCGCGGATGCTGCGCGCCATGGCGGCGGCCGGCGAGTCCGTCGGCGACGGCCCCGTCAAGCGCAGCGCGATCGCCGAGGCGATGGGGCGCGATTCCAACGACCTGAGCATGGCGCGACGCGCCCTACTGGATAAGGGGCTCATCGACACCTCCAGCCACGGCTACCTGGAGTTCACCGCGCCGGGCTTCGCCGAGTTCGTCCGGGGGCTGTAGGCGGTGCGGTTGCGTACGGTCGACGCAGTTCTCGCCACACTTGCCGCAGTGCTGGCGCTGGTGTACACCGCCGGCGCGTGCGCGGACCCGAGTGACGTGTTCGGGTGGGTGCAGGCCCTGTTGTCCTGGGGGTTCGTGGCGGCGTTCGGGGTGCTGACGATGCGAGCGAGGTGGGCGTCGATAAGCATGATTGCCCTGAATGCGGCCTGGTCCGCGGTGTGGATCCTTGCGCCGGTTAACCTTGGCTACACAGTGTGGGTGCTCGCGGTGCCCGTGGCGGTGTTCGTGGCGCGCAGGTTTGCTGGCAGGCACTTTGCGGTCGGCGTGCTCGTCACAGCGTTGGCGTGGTCGCTGGCCTCGCCGTTTATGTGGACGTGGGACGAGAGTCTTGTTCTGTTCTACCGGCGCGGAGCCGACGCGCTGCTCACACTCGCAGCGCATTGGTCCGTGTGCGTGGTGGCGTACCTGGTAGCAGCGAATCTGGTCCAGGAGGAAGCGGCGAGGCGAGAGCGGTTGCGCACGGCGCGCGAAGCGGAGCGACTGGCCATCGCCGGCGACATTCACGACCTGCTCGGGCACACGCTCACGCTGATACGGGTGCAGGCGAACGCAGGGCTCGCGGCCGGGAACGAGCGTGGGGCGCTGGAACAGATCAGCGCGGAGGCAGGCGAGGCGCTCATGGACATCCGCCAGCTCGTGCGGGGACTGCGTAACGAGGGCGTCGTGCGCTCGCCGACCGCTGGTCTGGAGGAGCTGCCAGAGCTTCTGCGCCGCTTCCAGGAGGCGGGGGTCAACGTGTCGCTTGAGGGCACCCTGCCGCAGGTCCCCGCCGTGAGCAGCGTGGCTGCTTACCGCATCGTCGCCGAAGCCGTGACCAACGCCGCGCGCCACCAACAGGACCCGGAGGTGCGTGTGCGAGTCGATGCGGGGCAGCGGTGCACCGTGACCATCACCTCGACCGGGCCGATCCGTCCCCGCCCCGGCACCGGAACCGGTTTGGAGGGGTGCCGCGAGCGCGCGGAGAGCGCAGGTGGCACGCTTGAGACCATGCAGCATGGAAACACCTTTACTGTGCGCGCGGAGCTGGGCCGATGATTCGCATCTTGCTTGCCGACGATCAACCGCTCCTCCTCTCCGCCCTGTCCACCATCCTGTCCACGCAGCCGGATTTGGAGGTGGTTGCCACAGCAAAGGACGGGGCCCAAGCGGTGGAGCAAGCGCGGGCGCACCGCATCGACGTGGCGGTGATGGATATCCGTATGCCGGTGCTCGACGGGATCGCGGCTGCCTCTGCAATCCTGCCTTTAGGCACGCGCGTGATGATGCTGACCACGTTTGACGACGACGCGCTGATCCAGTCCGCCATCGCCGCCGGTGTCCACGGCTTTATGCTCAAAGATGCGGACCCGGACGTACTAGCGGACGCGGTACGCACCGTCGCGAGTGGCGAGTCCGTCCTGGCCAGCGGAGTAACGGGGCGCGTGATGCAGTGGGCTCGCGAACGGAAAGGCGAGCCGCCGGTCCGGTCGTTGCTCGACGGGCTCACTGCCCGCGAGCTGGACGTGCTCGCCGAGGTCGGCCGCGGGGCAACCAACGCCGAGATCGCGCAGCGGCTCTTCATTGCCGAGACCACCGTGAAGACACACGTGTCCAGCCTGCTTTCCAAACTGGACGCGCGCGACCGGATCGCGCTCGTGCTCATCGCGCAGCGCGCCGGCATCTCCTCCCACGGGAGGAGCTAAGTTCCGCCCGCGGGGCGATGTGGCGCGGGCGTCGGGCCGCGAGAATCGGGGGCATGACTTCATCACAGCTGGCCTGCGAGGGCGTGTCCGTTTCCTACGGCAGCCATCGCGTGCTTACCGACGTCTCCCTGCACACCACCCCCGGCCGCGTCCACGCCCTGCTCGGGCCCAACGGTGCAGGCAAGTCGACGCTCATGAAGGCCCTGCTCGGGCTCCTCGCGCCCGACGCCGGCGAGGTCACGCTCATGGGTCAGCCCTTTGCACGGGCGAATCTGCGCCACGTGGGAGCCTCCATCAACGACCCCGCCTTCTACAGCCACCTGAGCGCTCGCAACAACCTGCGTGTGCACACCACACTGCTCGGCCTGCCCGAGTCGGAGGCGGACCGCGTTCTGAAACTTGTGGGGCTGCAGGACGCGGGTAAGAAGAAGGCGGGCGCGTTCTCCACCGGTATGAAGGGCCGGCTGGCGCTGGCGCAGGCTCTGCTCGGCGAGCCCGAGGTGCTCATTCTCGACGAACCCCAGAACGGCCTCGACCCCGAAGGCATCGCCCACCTGCGCGTCTACCTGCGCGAATACGCCGCAGCGGGGCGCACCGTGCTGGTTAGCTCCCACCAACTCGGTGAGGTCCTGCACATGGCCGTCGACGCCACCGTCATCGCCGGCGGCGAGGTGCGTTTTGCAGGTGAGCTTGCCGAGCTGGGCCCGAACCTGGAGGAGTCCTTCTTCCGGCTCACCTCCGACGGGAACGGGGGAGCCCGGTGAACTACCTGCGCTCTGAATGGATCCGCTCGCGTGGCTCGACCCTGTGGTGGCTCGCCGGGATGGGCCTACTGCTCGGCTGTGTTTTTGCCGCCTTTTCGCTCGCGGGCCAGGTCGAGACCGCGCACGACCTAATGAACTGGCAGGGGCTTTTGGTTACCGCCCTTGCCGCGCCGGTTGCGGCACTGTTTGCCGGCGTGGTGGAGGCCCGCGAGCGCAAGGCACGCTCTGGTGGGACCGATTGGCGTCCGGTGGACCCGCGCCGGGTGCGCGCGGCTCGCCTCGTTCTCGTGTGGACTGCGCTCGGTGCGTTCTGCTTCGCGGACTTCGGGGTGAACTGGCTGGTTGCCTCCGTCTTCGGACTTGATGGCGTAGGCGCGGTGTTCGCCGTCGGTGCCGCCGTCTGGGTCGGTATGTGCGGTGTGGCTGGCGTAGCTGCCGCACTGGTGCGTCGGATCGGGATGCTGCCCACCTTGCTCGTTGCGCTGCTCTACCAGGTCGAGCTCGGGTACTTCTGCGACCGCGAATGGTGGTGGGCCAACCCCGCAGCTTGGCCGCTGCGCCTCGAACTGCCACTGATGGGGCTGCAATTCAACCTCCTGCCGGTGGAACCCGGCTCTGCCCTGGACGGCCAGTCGCCGTGGGTGCCGCTCGCGCTGTGCCTTCTTCTCGCCGCCTTCGGCGCCGTGTGCGCGGTGTGGACGCCACCGCGTAGGCAGCGCATGCGGCGCAAGACCACACACGCCGTGGCCGCTCCGCAGGAGTCGCGGCATGCAGTGACACGCCCGCCGCACGTGAGTTTCGTAGCGGCGTTGTGGGGTGTGCATAGAGCGGGGAGTGTGGCGTCGTTAAGCGTACTGCTCCTGCTCACCGCGTTGGTGATGCTGGTGGCGATGCGCTATCCCGCCGACGTGCGGCGCGCGCTGGATATATACCTGATCCTGCCGGTCGGCGCGGGACTGCTGCCCACCCTGGTGTGGCCGCGGCTGCGACCCGCGTGGCAGCTCATGCGCATCGAGCACCCGCACGCGGTCACCGCGCTGCAGGCGTGGGTGTGTACGGTGGTGGCGCTCGTGGTGCTGTGTGGTGCGCTGACCGGCGGGTTCGGGATGGCCGGAACCGTGATCGCGCTGCTGACGACCAGCGCGCTCGCCCTGTTCGCGCTGGCGCTGACTGCGCTTTTCGGCATCGCGTGGACGCTCGCGGCGACGCTTGCGTGGACCGTGCTTTCCGTAACCATCGCCGGCGATGTGCTGGCGGGCAGCTGGCTGTGGGTGCTCGCCGTGCCAGCCTGGGCGGAGACCGCGACGAGCCCGCTGCGCGTGGGGGTTGCGCTCGTCGGCGGGGTAGTGCTTGTGACCGGGGCGTGGGTTGGCGCGCGCCGGGCTTTGGTAGGGCGGCGGGTTGGGCGTGCATAAACAGCGCAACTTGCACATCGTTTAACCCTCAAAAACGGCGAAAATCGATCTGCAACTTGCGCTGTCTAGCCGGATAACGCGGGACCCCCTAGTAGTAGAACGGGAACTCGTCCCAGCGCGGGTCCCGCTTTTCCAAAAACGAGTCGCGGCCCTCGACGGCCTCGTCGGTCATGTAGGCCAGGCGGGTGGCTTCGCCGGCGAAGACTTGCTGGCCCATCAGCCCGTCGTCGACAAGGTTGAAGGCGAACTTCAGCATGCGCTGCGCGGTGGGGGACTTGCCGTTGATTTCGCGGGCAACCTGGATGGCCTCGTCTTCCAAGGCTCCATGGTCAGCCACGATGTTCACCGCGCCCATGCGCTGCATGTCCTCGGCGGAGTAGGTGCGGCCGAGGAAGAAGATCTCGCGGGCGAACTTTTGCCCCACCATCTTGGCCAAATACGCAGATCCGTAGCCGGCGTCGAAGGAACCGACGTCGGCGTCGGTCTGTTTGAAGCGCGCCTCCTCGCGCGAGGCGATGGTCAGGTCGCACACCACGTGCAGCGAGTGTCCGCCACCGGCCGCCCAGCCGTTCACCACCGCGATGACCACCTTCGGCATCGTACGGATCAGACGCTGCACCTCGAGGATGTGCAGGCGCCCGCCCTCCGCCTTCACGCGCGCGGTGTCGACGGTCTCGGCGGTCGCGCCGCCCGCGTACTGGTAGCCGGAGCGACCACGAATGCGCTGGTCGCCGCCGGAGCAGAAGGCCCAGCCGCCGTCCTTCTCGCTCGGCCCGTTGCCGGTCAGCAGCACGACGCCCACGGAGGGATCGCGCCGCGCGTGGTCGAGCGCTTGGTAGAGCTCGTCGACCGTGTGGGGGCGAAACGCGTTGCGTACCTCGGGACGATCGAAGGCGATGCGCACGATGCCGTCCGCGCGCGATTCGCCGACGTGGCGGTGGTAGGTGATGTCGGTGAAGTCGAAGCCTTCGACGCTGCGCCACTGGGTGGGGTCGAAGGGCTGGTCAGTGGTGTAACTCATGGGGTAGAGCCTACCTACCCCCGTATGCAGGTTAGGTATTGCTTACCTAAACCATTGTGGAGTTAAATAGAACTATGAGATCCCAGACCATCACCGCAACCCCCACGCTGTGCCCGCTTTGCGACGTCCACGTCGGCCAATGCGCCACCATCTGCGCTGTCAACGCAGCGCCCCAAGCCGCCCGCCGGCTCAGCGAATTGGGCTTGCGCCCCGGCGCGCACGTCACCATCGCGCAAAAGACCTCCGGCGGTGGCCGCGTGGTCAAACTTGGCAGCACCCGCTACGCGCTCGGTACCGAGGCGCTGCGCCAAATTGAGGTTGAAGCCCGATGAGCGAGCTGCACACCGTGCCCTCGTGCTGCGCGCCAGCCCCGAACGAGGCGGCCGCAGGCGAGCCCACGGTTGCGCTCATCGGCGCGCCGAACGCCGGTAAATCCACGCTCTTCAACGCGCTGACCGGCGCGAAGGTGAAGACGGGCAACTGGCCGGGCACCTCCGTGGAGGTCTCGCGCGGCGTGTGGAAGCACGAGGGCGAGGCAATCAACGTTATCGATTTCCCGGGCGCATACTCGCTCGACCCGCAAAGCCCCGACGAGGAGCTCACCCGCGAGCTCCTGCTGGAGCGCCCGGCGGCCGAGCGCCCCGACCTCGTCGTCGTGGCGGTGGACGCCTCCAATATCGCGCGCGGGCTCTACATGGTCGCGCAGTTGGCGGAGGTTGAGTACCGCATAGTGGTCGCGCTGACCAAGATGGACGTGGCCGAAACCGCTGGCGTGCCGGTGGATCCGGAGGCGCTGGCATCCGCGCTCGGCGTGCCCGTGGTGGCGGTGGATCCGAGGAAGAGGGAAGTAGGAAGGCTGCGGGAAAACGTCGAGAAGCAACTGGTCCTGCCCGCTTACACCCTGCGCCCAACCGTGGAGACGGATGAGTTTGCCCTGGCAGACGCCCGCTTCGCCTGGGTCGATGCGGCGCTTAAGCGCGCCAAGCTTGGCGACGAGCCCCGCGAGACCGCAAGCGAGCGCATCGACAAACTCGTGCTGCACCCGGTCGCCGGGCCGCTGATCTTCCTCGCCGCGATGTGGCTGGTCTTCCAAATCACCACCACGGTGGCTGCGCCGCTGCAGGACGGGCTCGAGGCGCTGTTTACCGGGCCGATCTCCGATCTCGCCGCGCGAGTGCTGCCCGATATCGCCTGGCTGCAGGGCTTGGTCATCGACGGGCTGATCGGCGGCGTCGGCATGGTGCTCACCTTCGCCCCGCTCATGGCGCTCATGTTCTTGTGCCTCGCGGTGCTGGAAGACTCCGGCTACATGGCGCGCGCGGCTGTGGTGGCCGACCGGGTCATGCGGGCGATGGGACTGCCGGGCAAGGCGTTCATCCCGCTGATCGTGGGCTTTGGCTGCAACGTGCCCGCTATTTCCGCGACGCGCGTGCTGGGGGATAAGCGCCACCGGCTGCTCACCGCGCTGCTCGTGCCTTTCACTTCCTGCTCGGCGCGGCTGACCGTGTACGTGATGCTGGCGGCGACCTTCTTCCCGGAGCACGCGGGCTCGGTCGTCTTCCTCATGTACCTGATCTCTATCGCGCTGGTGGTGTGCACGGGCATCGTGCTGCGGCGCACCCTGTGGGCCACGATGGGTGCCGCCCCGCTGGTCATCGACCTGCCCGCTTACCAGCTGCCGGGCGCGCGCCTGGCGCTGAGCGTGATGTGGGTGCGCCTCCGTGGCTTCTTGGAAACCGCGGGCAAGATCATCGTGATCACCGTGGTCGCGGTGTGGGCGCTGCAGTCCACGCCCGCGAACTTCGCCGCCGACGACGCGCCCGCTTTCGGCGAGGTCACGCCCCAGGAGTCGGTCTACGGCGCAGTCTCCGAGACCATCGCCCCAGTCTTCGCGCCCGCGGGTTTCGACTCCTGGTCGCTCGCTGGCCCGCTGATCACGGGGTTCGTGGCCAAGGAGGCCGTGATCTCCAGCTGGGCGCAGACCTACGGGCTGGGCGAGCCGGTGACCGCGGGTACCAGCACCACTGAGGATGCGGCTGCGGCCATCGAGAGCACCGACGCCTCGCTGGCGGCAGCCATCCGCGAGGACTTCGACGCCGCCTCCGGCGGGCACGCCACCGCCGCGGTCTGGGCGTTTATGCTCTTCCTGCTCGCCTACACGCCGTGCGTGGCCACGCTCGCCGCACAGCGCCGCGAGATTGGGCTGAAGTGGACGTGCTTCGGCTTCGCGTTGCAGCTTGCCATGGCCTGGGTGCTGGCGGTCGGTGCCTTCCAAATCCTGAAGGTGGTGCTGTAGATGGCGAGCCCGATGCGCGCAGTCATGTCCGCGATCGAGGACGGTGCCGTCAGCCGCGCCGACATCGCCGCGCGTTCGGGGTTGCGGCGGGAGACGGTGGACGCGATCGTCGAAAAGCTGGAGGCCCTTGGGCATCTGCAGCGCGAGTACCTCAAGGATTCCTGCACCGGGGGATGCGGCGGCTGCGCGGTCAAGGGCGCGTGCCAGGCATCGACAGGGCCGGTGGCCCTGGTGCTGGGGCGGCGCTAACGTCAAGGGCATGTTGCCCACCGCTGAAGAAATCCTGGAGCGCGCGCACGTCGTCGCCCTCCCCATGGCCGTGCGATTTCGCGGTATCACCACCCGTGAGGCGCTGCTCATCGACGGCCCCGCCGGCTGGGGCGAGTTCGCGCCCTTTACCGAGTACGGGCCGAAAGAATCCGCTGCCTGGCTGCGCGCCGGGATCGAGGCCGCATTCGAGGGCCTGCCCGAAGCCGAGGGCACAGTCGAGGTCAACGGCACCGTCCCCGCCGTGCCCGCCGAGCAGGTCGAGGCGGTGCTCGCGCGCTACCCGCAGGGGGTGTCCACCTTCAAGATCAAGGTGGCCGAGTCAGGCCAATCGCTTGCCGACGACACCGCCCGCCTTGCCCGCGTCCACGCCCTGCGTCCCGACGCGCGCCTGCGGGTCGACGCCAACCGGGCCTGGAGCGTCGACGAGGCCTGCGCGGCGATCGACGCGCTCGCGAACGTGGCCGAACTCGAATACGTCGAGCAGCCCTGCAGCAGCGTCGAGGAGCTCGCCGAGGTGCGCCGGCGCGTGAGCACGCCGATCGCGGCGGATGAGTCGATCCGCAAAGCTAGCGACCCCTACCGGGTGGCCGAGCTGGCCGCGGCAGACGTGGCCGTGTGCAAGGTCGCCCCGCTCGGGGGAGTGCGGCCTTTGGTGCGCATCTCGCGCGAGCTGGGCCTGGACATCACCGTGGCCAGCGCGCTCGATACGGCGGTCGGCATGGACGCCGGCCTGGTCGCAGCGAAGCTCACCGGCTCGCGCGCGGCCGGGCTGGCCACGCAAAACCTGTTCGCGGAAGACGTGGCCGAGCCCCGCCCGCTTGTCGACGGCCGCCTCGCCGTCACCAGGACCACACCCGACCCGGAACGCCTCCACGGCCTGCGTGCGGCACCCGAACGCGAAACGTGGTGGTTCCAGCGGGTGCGTGCATGCCTCCCCTACATACGGGGGTAGCAGGTGTGGGGTACGCGAGGGAGCCACTGCCCAAATGTTTGGTTTTACACCCGGTGCGTTAAAATTTTCAGTACAGGTGAATGTGAAAAATCACACCAAACACCCTGTAAACGCTGTATTGGAACGGTAGGAAAGTAGGTGGGGCATGTCTACCCCCGTTGTGCACGATTCTTCCGCGCTGTCGGATGGTGATCTGGCCAAAGCCCCAGAACCAGGCGAATGGCGCCGACAACTCATCGGCTTGATTGTGGGCGTGGCGCTGGCCGCGCTCATTTGGTTTATCTTCCCGGCGAACGCGCCTGAGACGGTCGCCCAGTCCTCCGGCGCGGACCCGGAGGTGGAGTACACCGCCCAGGCGATGCGCGTCGTTGCAGCCACCACCGCGCTCATGGCCGTGTGGTGGATGACCGAGGCGATCCCGCTGGCAGCGACGGCGCTTTTGCCCATCGCCATCTTCCCGGTCATGGGCGTGGCGGAGTTCTCCAAGGTGTCCTCCCCCTACGCCTCCGCCACGATCTTCCTGTTCATGGGTGGCTTCCTCATGGCGCTCGGCCTGCAGCGCTGGAACCTGCACCGCCGACTCGCGCTCGTGGTGGTCAAGATCGTCGGCACCAGCCCAAAGCGCATCATCTTAGGCTTCATGCTGGCCACCGGCTTCATGTCCATGTGGGTCTCTAACACGGCAACCGCCGTGGTCATGCTGCCGATCGGCACCTCGGTGCTCATGCTCACCGCCGATTCCGTGGGCGGGATGCAGAACCAGAAGAAGTTTGCCACCGCGCTCATGCTCGCCATCGCCTACTCCGCCTCTATCGGCTCGCTGGGCACCCTGATCGGTACCCCGCCGAACGCGCTGCTGCAGGGCTACATGAAGGAAGCCCATGACATCAACATTGGCTTCGGGCAGTGGATGATCGTTGGTATGCCGGTGGCCATCGTGTTCACCGTCATCGCGTGGCTGGTACTGATCACCGTGTTCAAGCCGGAGATTGACCAGATTCCGGGCGGTCGTGAGCTGATCCAGGACGAGATCCGCAAGCTCGGCCCCTGGACCTTCGCGCAGATCGCTGCCGGCGTCATCTTCGCACTTGCAGCCCTGACGTGGGTCTTCCTGCCACTGGCGCGCGAACACTACGGGTGGGACTTCCCCTACCACGACGCCATCGTGGGCATCATCGCCGGCCTGCTCATGTTCATCGTGCCGGGCATGAAGAACGGCAAGCGCCTGCTGGATTGGGAGACCGCGAATGAGATGCCGTGGGACGTACTCCTGCTCTTCGGCGGTGGCCTGTCCTTGTCCGCGATGTTCACTTCCACAGGCCTGTCGCTGTGGATCGGTGAAGCAGCGAAGGGACTGGCTGTGCTACCGACATTCCTGCTCATCTTCGCGATCGCCGCGCTGGTGCTTGTGCTCACCGAGCTGACCTCCAACACCGCAACCGCGGCGACCTTCCTGCCGATCATGGGCGGCGTCGCAGTGGGGATCGGGCTGACCGAGGCCACCGACATGAACATCCTGCTGCTGGCCATCCCGGTCGCGCTGTCCGCAACCTGTGCCTTCATGCTGCCGGTGGCGACCCCGCCGAACGCCATCGCGTACTCCTCGGGCTACGTCACCATGGGCGAGATGATCAAGGGCGGCGTGTGGCTCAACGCCATCGCACTGGTCCTGATCTCCCTGGCCACCTACTTCCTCGCGGTCCCCGTCTTCGGGTTGGTGCTGTAGATTACAACCCCGTTACAACTGGCGCGTTAGGCTATCTGCATGGATAACCAGACGCGCCAGTTTGGCGTTCCGGAGGAAGAACCGCGCAAACCCCGCCCGAAGCAGTATTTCCCGGACGCTGCCGAGCAAGCACGCCAGCAGCAGCCGGAGTACCCGCAGCAGCCCTACCGGGACCAGTACCGGGAGCAGTACTACGACTACGGGCAGTACGAGCAGCCCCAGTACACGCAGCCGAACCCGCCCGGCCCGCCGCCCGCGCCGGAGGAGCGCTCCAACACGCTGGCCACGGTGCTCGGCGTCCTGCTCGCCATCGCGCTGGCCGCCGGCATCGTCTTATTCTTCTTGTGGCGGGGCGCTTCCGCTGAGGCCTCGAAGCCGCCGGTGACCGTGACGAATACGCAGACGGAAACCATCACCACGACCGCGACTACTACGAAGCGGCCCTCGCTCTTCGGCGACCGCGACAGCAGGGACACTCGCGACGCAGACCGCGAGGAGCCACTTCCCACTGAGCTGCCCGAGGCACCGCCGGTAGAGGTCCCCGACGACGTGCGCGAGAGCGCCCAGGACATCTTTGACGAGCTGCGCCAGGGGGCCGAAGGGCTGCTTCAGGGCCAATAGGCGCGGGCTAGAATAGGCCACCATGGAATCGCTTGAGCTGGCCCGCATCATCGCCCAACGCCTGGCAGACAACGTCACTGACGTGGTCATGAGCCCGGGCTCGCGCAATTCGCCGCTCGCGTACGCACTCTTGGCGCGCCGCGACATCCGCGTGCACATGCGTATCGACGAGCGCTCGGCCGCCTTCACCGCCTTAGGCCTCGCGCGCGTGCAGCGCCGCCACGTCGGCGTCGTCATGACCTCCGGCACCGCGGTAGCCAACGCGCTGCCCGCCGTGGTGGAGGCGCACATGTCGCACACCCCGCTCGCCATCATCAGCGCGGACCGGCCCGCCCACCTGGTGGGCACGGGGGCCTCGCAAACCATTTGGCAAGACGGCATCTTCGGCCGCTACGCCGCCACCCAGCAGGTGGCAACGCGCGAGGAAGCCGAGGCCGTCTCCTTTGCCGCCGACCAGGTGCACATCAACGTCGCGCTGGACACCCCGCTCGTACCCGAGACGCTGCCCACCCCGGTAGGCGAGCCGCGCCGGGTCGGTCCGGGACGCCTTGAGACCGCACCCACCTGGATCGACCACGGTGCCGTCGACGTGGACCTGACCCGCAACACCCTGGTCATCGCCGGAGACGAGGCCTGGGACGTACAGGGCCTAGAACACGTGCCCACCATCGCGGAGCCGACCGCGCCCGCCCCCTTCCACCAGGTGCACCCGCTGGCGGCGCGCTTCTTTGCCAAGAGCGAGGTGGCGATCTCTCACGACGGCGGCGACTTCGCCGCGGAGACGAAACCGGAGCAGCTCATCGTGGTGGGGCACCCGACCCTGCACCGCGACGTCATGGCGCTCATGGCTGATCCGGACATCGAGGTCATCGGGATCTCGCGCACCGAGACCTTCACCGGCCAGCCGGATCGCCGCGGCTCACGGGTCAATGCCACGGGCCAGCCCACGGACAGCTGGATCAAGATCTGCGAGGCCGCGGGCGAGGTCGGTGCCCAGACCGTGCGCGACGCGCTGCAGGAGGACAACTTCGGGCTGACCGGCATGCACGTTGCGGCCGCGGTGTGCGACACACTCGGTGTGGGCGACACGCTCGTCGTCGGCGCGTCCAATCCAGTGCGCGACGTGAGCATGGTGGGCATGCCTTTCGACGGCGTGTCGACCTATGCCGCGCGCGGAGCGGCCGGTATCGACGGCACGCTCTCCCAAGCTGTGGGCATCGCGCTGGCCACCCAGTCGCTGCACCCGGATGAAATCCGCGCTCCGCGCACCGTCGCCCTGGTCGGCGACCTCACCTTCCTCCACGACATCAACGGACTCCTCATCGGCCCGGACGAGCCGCGCCCGGGCAACCTCACCATCGTGGTGGCCAACGACAACGGCGGGGGCATCTTCCACACGCTGGAGGCCGGCGCGGAGTCAGTGGCGCGCGACTTTGAGCGGGTGTTCGGGACGAGGCATGACGCGGGCGTCGAAAAGCTGGCCGAGGCCTATGGGGCGGCCTACGCACACGCGGACACACTGCCAGAGTTGCTGGAGACCTTGATCGAGCTCGAGGCGCAGCCCAACCCGATCACCATCGTCGAGGTGGACACCACGCGCGCGACGCGGCGGGCGCTGGCGCAAAGGCTGACCAAGTGATCCAGTGGCAGCGGCGCGCGGGGCAGCTGGTGCTGGGGCTCTACCTGGCCGCCATGCTGGGCGCGGTGGCGATGGTCGGTGGGGCCGCGATGAACGACGCGCGCATCATGGCCGATCCCGGGCGCGGCATCGCCACAGTCACCGGGGTCAGCGCCATGCGCACCTCGATTGAGTACCAGGACGCCGAAGGCCGGCACTTTTCCCCGCCGAGCGGGCTGCTCTACCCCTCGGGGCTGGGGGAGGGCCAGCAGGTCTGGGTGACGTACGCGAAGAGCGATCCCAACCTGGTCAAAGTGGAGGGGCGCGGCTGGGCGCTCTCGCTCATTCCCGCCGCCTCGGTAGCGGTGGTGGCAACAATAGTGTTCGCGGCCGCGTGGCTGGCGGTGCGCCGCTGGGTGCCGCAGCGTTCACGTTGAGTTATCACAAAGTTTGCCAGGCGGTTGAGTGGTGTTCGCACGGACATGGGAAGGTAGCAAAGTATGCGAGTCGGAATAGTCGCGGAATCATTCCTCCCGAACATCAACGGAGTAACCAACTCGGTGCTCCGGGTGCTCGAGTACCTCAAGGCCAATGGCCACGAAGCACTGATTGTCGCCCCGGGCGCGCGCGACTTCCAGGAGGAAGTCGCCGACTACCTCGGTTTCCCCATCGTGCGCGTGCCCACCATGCGAGTGCCGCTGGTGGACTCGCTGCCGATCGGGGTGCCGACCACAAACGTCACCGCCGCCCTGGCTGACTTCGAACCGGACATTATCCACTTGGCCAGCCCGTTCGTGCTCGGCGGGGCGGGCGCGTTTTCCGCGATGCAGCTGGGGGTGCCGGCGGTGGGGCTGTACCAAACCGACGTCGCCGGCTTCGCCACGAAATACCAGCTCTCCGCCGTGGCGGCCCTGGCCTGGGACTGGACCCGCAACATCCATAACCGCTGCCAGCTCAACCTCGCCCCCTCCTCCGAGGCGATCCGCGAGCTGGAGGCCCACGGCATCAAGAACGTGAAGCGCTGGGGCCGCGGCGTGGACGCCGAACTGTTCCACCCCGCGAAGCGCTCCGACATGCTGCGCTACCAGTGGGACCCGACGGGTAAGAAAAAGATCGTCGGTTTTGTCGGCCGCCTGGCCAGCGAGAAGAGCGTGTGTCGCCTTGCCGTGCTGGAGCAGGACCCGGACATCCAGCTCGTCATCGTGGGCGACGGCCCGGAGCGCGACGAGCTCGAGCACCTCATGCCCTCGGCCGTGTTTACCGGCGCGCTCTCCGGCGAGCAGCTGGCCCGCGCCTACGCGTCGCTCGACCTGTTCGTGCACACCGGCGAGTTTGAGACCTTCTGCCAGGCCATCCAGGAAGCCCAGGCCTCCGGCGTGCCCACCATCGGCCCGAAGGCCGGTGGGCCCATCGACCTCATCCAGGACGGGGAAAACGGCCTGCTGCTCGAGGTCGACACCTTCAGCGCAGAGCTTCCCGACGCAGCCCGCTACCTACTCGACGACGCGCGCCTCGACGAACTCAAGCGCAACGCACGCGAGTCCGTGGCGGATAAGACCTGGGACGCGCTGTGCGAGCAGCTGCTCGGCTACTACGAGGAGGCGCGCGCGGGCTACCGAAGCAACGTGGTCAACCTCTTCGGGCGCGATATCACCCTGCCGAAGTGGGCGGGGAGGCGTCGGAAATCGCGCGGGGCTTAGGGCCGGGTAGACTGGCCGACTATGTCAGTATCGGACCTGTCTGCAAGCACCCAGGATTACCTCAAGGCGATCTGGGAGCTTGAAGAGTGGTCGGACCAGCCCGCTACCACCTCAATGATCGCGAAGGCGCTGGGCGTGAAGCAGTCGACGGTGTCCGACACCGTGCGCAAACTGGCTGACCAAGAGCTGGTCTCGCACAAGCGTTACGGCTCCGTGCAGCTGACGGAGCAGGGGAGGGCGCACGCGCTGCAGATGGTGCGCCGTCACCGCCTGATCGAGACTTTTCTGGTGCAAGTACTCGACTATTCCTGGGACGAAGTCCACGACGAGGCCGAACAGCTCGAGCACGCCGTCTCCGACCTCTTAGTGGAGCGGGTGTCGGCGCTGCTGCACCACCCGACCCGCGACCCCCACGGCGATCCGATCCCCGCCGCCGACGGCTCAATCAACGCCCCCAAAGCGGTCACCCTGAGCACGGTAGAACCGGGCAGCGACGTAGTCATCGAGCGAATTTCCGACGAAGACCCGGAGCTGCTGCGCTTCCTGCACGCCCACGGCCTGAACGTCGGCTCGCACCTCCACGTGGCCGAGGGCGCGCCCTTTTCCGGGGCAGTGGAAGTGCAAAACGCGGCCGACGGCGTGACTATTCCGCTGGGGCGTGCTGCGACTGACGCGGTGTACGTGAGCGCGCCCGGGCACGCACCAGCCCCCGCGGCCCAAAAAGATACACGAGCGTAAACACGCAAGCCTGCGCGAGCACCATCATCGCCCCGGTAGCGGTGTCCAGGTAGTAGCTGCAGTACAGGCCCACCACCGCGCAGCCGGCGGCCATGGCGGGGGCGATGAGCAGCATCTTGCCAAAGGAGTCGGTGAGCAGGTACGCCGTCGCGCCGGGAATGATCAGCATGGCAACAACCAGGATCACGCCCACGACCTGCAGCGCCACCACCGTCGTGAGCGCGAGCAGAGCGAGCAGCCCGGCACCGAGTGCGCGCGGGCTCAGCCCGATCGCGTGCGCGTGGATGGGGTCAAAGGCGTAGAGCGTCAGATCCCGCCGCTTGAGTAGCAGCGCGCCAAACACGAGCACGGCAAGACCGATTACCTGCAGCATCTCCGCGCGGGACACGCCCAAAAGGTTGCCAAAGATGATGTGGTTTAGGTCCGTGTGCGAGGGCGTGACCGAGATCAGCACCAACCCGAAGGAGAAGAGCGAGGTAAACACGATGCCGATCGCGGCGTCCTCCTTGACCCGCGAGGTGTTGCGCACCAGGCCGATCAGGGCGACCGCGAGGAAGCCGAAGAGCACGGCGCCGACGGCGAAAGGTGCGCCCACGATGTAGGAGAGCACCACGCCGGGCAGGACCGCGTGGGAGACCGCGTCGCCCATCAGCGACCAGCCGACCAGCACGAGCCAGCAGGACAGCATCGCGCAGACGATGGAGGCGGTCAGCGCGGTGGCCAGCGCCCGGCCCATGAAGCTGTAGTTCAGCGGATCCAATAAGAGTGACATCATGCGTGTTCCTCCGTGTGCGTTGGGGTCATGCCGAAGCCGCGGGCGAGGTTTTCCGGCCGCAGCACGTCCTCGGTGGGGGCGTGCATGAGCACGCGCTTATTTAACAGGACGGATTCCTCGGCGAGCGCGGGCAGGGCAGCGAAGTCGTGCGTGGAGACAAACAGCGTGGTGCCTTCGTCGACGAGTTCGCGCAGCAGTGCGGTGATCGTCGCTTCGGATTGCTTGTCGACGCCCGCGAACGGCTCGTCGAGAAGCATGATGCTCGCGCCCTGCGCAATGCCGCGGGCGACGAAGGCGCGCTTCTTCTGCCCACCCGAAAGCTGGCCGATCTGGCGATCGGCGAAGTCGGTCAGGTGCGTGCGCTCCAGGGCCTCATTGACGGCGTCCTCATCGCGACGGTGCGGGCGGCGTGTAAAGCCCATGTGGCCGTAGCGGCCGGTCATGACGACTTCGCGCACGGTGATTGGGAACTGCCAATCCACCTCTTCGCTTTGCGGGACGTAAGCGACTACCTGGGCCTTGCGTGCGGCGGCGGGGTGCGTGCCGTTGATCTGCACTGTGCCCGTATCGGGTTTGACCAGCCCCATGATCGCCTTGAACAGGGTGGATTTGCCAGAGCCATTCATGCCGACGAGTCCGCAGGCGCGGCCCGGGGCGATGGCGACGCTGGCCTCGCGCAGGGCCTCCACGTCGCCGTAGCGGACGGTCACGCCTTCGACGCTGATCGCGGGCGTCATGATGCCTGCCCCGTCAGGCCCTCGATGATGGCGGAAGAGTCGTGCTTGATCAGGTCCAGGTAGGTGGGCACGGGACCGTCCTCAAGAGAGAGGGAGTCGACGTAGAGGGTGTCGCCGAGCTGGGCACCCGTGGCGTCGACAACCTGCTGCATGGCCGCGTTGGAGACAGTCGACTCGCAGAAGACGGTGGGCACTTCGTTGTGCTTGACAAACTCGATGGTGCGGGCGATCTGCTGCGGGGTCGCCTCGTTTTCTGCGTTGACCGGCCAGATGTACTGCTCCTGCAGCCCGGCGTCGCGGGCGAGGTAGGAAAACGCGCCCTCGCAGGTCACCAGCGCGCGCTGCTGCTCGGGGAGTGCCGAAAGTTCGCGCGTCATCTCGTCCTGGACTTCCTGCAGCTGCGCCTTGTAGCTCTCCCCGTTTTCCGCGTACTGCTCGGCGTGCTCCGGGTCGAGCTCACTGAAGGCATCGACGATGTTGTCCACGTAGGTCTGCACATTCTTCGGGCTCATCCAGGCGTGCGGGTTGGGTTTGCCGGCGTAGGCGTCCTCGGTGATGTCGATCGGCTCGATGCCCTCGGAAACCACGGTGTGCGGGACGTCGAGCTCTGCCACGAACTGGGCGAACCAGTTCTCCAGGTTGAGACCGTTGTCCAGGATGAGATCCGCCTCGGAGGCCTTGGCGATGTCACCCGGGGTGGGCTCGTACCCGTGGATCTCGGCACCAGGTTTGGTGATGGACTCCACCCGCAGGTGTTCGCCGGCGACGTTGGCGGCGATGTCTTGGATGACGGTGAAAGTGGTCAAAACGACCGGTTCATCGCCGGAGGAGGGGGTGTTTGCGCAGCTTGTCGTGCCGCATGCGAGGAGGAGGGCGGCGCAGACGCCGAGTGCCCGTCGGATCATGGTGTGTCTTTCTCTTTCGATGTGTCTTGGTAGAGGGAAGTTTAAACTTCGGTGCAACGAAGTTGCAAGAAGCGCTCCGGCGAACACCCACGGAAGTGGGGTGGAGCCGTACAATGCATTCCTATGGCCAAGGCAGATCTGGAGAAAAAGCCCTTCGACGTCGCCGGCATGTTTGACGGCGTGGGCGAAAAATACGACCTCACCAACACCGTCCTGTCCTTTGGGCTGGACAAGTACTGGCGGCGTCGTACGCGCGAGCGTCTCCAGCTCGCCCCGGGGGAGAAGGTGCTTGACCTGGCCGCGGGCACCGCGGTTTCTACCGTTGAGCTGGCCAAGTCGGGTGCCTGGGTGGTCGCCTGCGATTTCTCTCAAGGCATGCTCGCCGCCGGCCGTGACCGCGACGTGCCCAAGGTGGTGGGCGATGCGATGCACCTGCCTTTTGCCGACGCCACCTTCGACGCCGTCACCATTTCCTACGGACTGCGCAACGTCTACGACTTCGAAGCGGGCTTGCGCGAGATGGCGCGCGTGACCAAGCCAGGCGGGCGCCTTGTGGTCAATGAGTTTTCCACCCCTGTCGTGCCCGGCTTCCGCACCTTCTACAAGGAGTACCTGCCGGTCGCACTGCCGCTTTTAGCCAAGGTCTTTTCCTCCAACGCGGAGGCCTACGAATACCTCGCTGAGTCCATCCGCGCCTGGCCGGACCAGGAGGAGCTCGCCGCGGCGATCAACCGCAACGGCTGGCAGGACGCGGGCTGGCGGGACCTAAGCGCCGGGATCGTGGCGCTGCACAGCGCGACGCGGGCTGGCTAGACGCTGGCTAGGCGCTGGTTAAGCAGCGTCCCACAGCGCGCTTCCGCGCGGGGCGATCTTTCCGGCTGCGCGCCAGGCGCGGGCGACCAGGTCGGTGTCTTCTTCCGTAATCAGGTTGCCCATCAGGCGGGCAGCAGCGGGCATGAGGTAGCGCCCGCCGAGCCCGCGCAGCGCGAGCGGGCCCGCCGCAGGCAAGAACTGCGGGTAGGTCAGTAGGCGTGCCGCGGTCCGGGCGAGCGCGAAGGCGTCGCCGTAGGCGCGGCGCAGCGCGTAGGGCCACGCGAGCGTGAGGTCTGCGCGCTCGCGCAACAGCTCGACCGCCATTACGGCCGTCTCCATGCCGTAGTCGATGCCCTCACCGTTGAGCGGGTTGACGCACGCGGCGGCGTCGCCGATCAGCGCCCAGTTCGGGCCAGCCACGTTGGACACCGCACCGCCCATCGGCAGTAGGGCAGAGGTGACCTTCTGCGGTTCGCCGAGCCCCCAGTCCGCGGCCTGCTCGCGGGCGTAGTGCGCGAGCAGCTTCTTCGTGTTCACCTTGGCGGGGCGGGCATCGGTGGACAGGGCGCCGCAGCCGAGGTTCACGGTGCCGTCGCCAAGCGGGAAGATCCACCCGTAGCCCGGCTGGATCGCACCGTCGGGGTCGCGCAGCTCCACGTGCGAGTGCATCCAGGGCTCCTCGCTGTGCGCGGACGTGCAATAGGAGCGGGCGGCGATGCCGTAGACCTGGTCCTTGTGCCAGGTGCGGCCGAGGCGCTTGCCAAAGGGGGAGCGCACCCCGTCGGCGACGATCACCCAGCGCGTGCGCACCGGGCCGCGGTCGGTGTGTACCGCAGTAATTGCGCCGTGGGCGTCGAAGTCTGCGTCGCGTGCCGCGCATTCGGTCCAGACGGTGGCACCGGCCGCGGTGGCCTGGTCGATGAGTGCGGCGTCGAAAAGCGTGCGCGGGCTGGCCGAACCGAACGTGCCGTAGCGGCTGCGCGGCCAAGGCGCGGTGGCATCGCCGCCGTAGCCGTGCAGCTTGAGGCCCCTATTGCGGTAGGCGGGGAGGACGGACTCGAGACCGAGCGTGCGCAGCGTGTGCACCGCGCGCGGGGTGAGCCCATCGCCGCAGGTTTTGTCGCGGCCGTGCCCGGCGGCGTCGACAAGCAGGGTAGAAAGGCCCGCACGCTGGGCGGCAATCGCCGCGACCGAGCCGGAAGGGCCGCCGCCGACGACAACGCAATCAAAGACATCCTTCACGGCCAACATTGTGCCAGCACTTCCTTCGCACGTTACCCCGGCCCCGCTGATTCACCCGGGGGCCTCGTTGCACTACGGTTGAGGGCACTACTCGTGGGCCGCTGCGTGCTGCCATAAAACAGGCGCGCCGTGGCCGTCTCGCCCAACCTTAAAGGATGGTATCGATGACCAACGCCAGCCACGCGTCGCAAGGCCATGCGTTCACCATGGACCTTGGCGACCACGCCCTCAACCAGCGCATCGCGCACGGGATGGGCGAGGTGGAACGCGTGCTGCTCGAGCGGCTCTCGCAGGGCGAGGACTTCATCACCGACAAGGTCACGCACCTCGCCGTCGCCGGCGGCAAGCGCTTCCGCCCGCTCATGGCACTGTTGTGTAGCGAGTTTGGGCCCCGCCCGCAGTCGGAAAACGCGGTGAAAGCAGCCGTCGTGACGGAGATGGTGCACTTGGCAACCCTCTACCACGATGACGTGATGGACGAGGCGGATCGCCGGCGCGGCGTGGAATCGGCCAACAGCCGCTGGGACAACACCGTGGCCATCCTTGCCGGCGACGTGCTGTTCGCGCACGCCTCCCGGATCATGAGCGAGATCGACACCGCCACCGTCGCCCACTTCGCCGATACCTTCCAGGAGCTGGTGACGGGCCAGATGCTGGAATCCATCGGCGCACGCGGCGGGGACCCGATCGCGCACTACCTCAAGGTGATCGAGGGGAAGACGGGGGTGCTGATCGCCTCCGCCGCGTACCTCGGCGCCTTGCACTCCGGCGCGAGCCGCGAGGTGGTGGAAAGCTGCAAGCGCCTGGGTGCCGCAGTGGGCATGATCTTCCAGATCGTCGACGACATCATCGACATCTTCTCCGACCCCGAGGAGTCCGGGAAGACCCCCGGCACCGACCTGCGCGAAGGCGTGTTCACCCTGCCCGTCCTCTACGCCATGGCGGAGGACTCTGAGGCAGGCCGCGCGCTGCGCGAGATGCTCACCGGGCCGTTGCACACCGATGCGGAGGTCGAGCGTGCCCTTTCCCTGATCGGTCAGACTCGGGGCCGGGCGCGAGCGCTTGACGACGTCAACGCCTACCTCGCCACCGCCAACCGCGAACTCGACATCCTGCCCCAAGGCCCCGCTTCCGAGGCGCTGCGCGAGCTGTCGCGCTACACCATCGACCGGGTTGGCTAGCCCGTCTTGGTGTGTATGACCTGCTGATTTGTTGTTTACTGGCAGTAGTGTTGTAAGGTATTCAACGCACTTAAGGTGCACGCCAGGTTGCCCGAGCGGCCAAAGGGAGCGGACTGTAAATCCGCCGGCATTCGCCTTCAGAAGTTCGAATCTTCTACCTGGCACAGTGTTGACCCACTCCCTCTTTGCGAGGTGGTGGGTTTTTGCGTTGGGGGTTTGTGGGGTGCTGCGGTGGGGTCCTGTGACAAATTCGACCACTTTTCCAGTTGTCTAGACAAGTTTCCTGGGGAAACGCGGCGGCGCGAGAAAATTTTTCACAGACCGCCTGAGGCGGGCCGGAAAGGGTGCTTTATAGCGGACATAAACGTGCCCGAAAACCAATGATGTGCAGGCGATTTGTGTTCTTTAAGTGGTTCGGGTTAATCTTTTCAAGGCTTCAACGGAGCGGGTCACACCGAGAGGTGAGATTCACAACAACGAGGCTGTGCCCCCTTAGCTCAGTCGGCAGAGCGTTTCCATGGTAAGGAAAAGGTCGACAGTTCGATTCTGTCAGGGGGCTCTGTTGTTTGCTTAGGCAAGCACATGGCGGTGTAGCTCAGTGGTAGAGCAAGCGACTCATAATCGCTGTGTCGAGAGTTCAATTCTCTCCATCGCTACTCACCTCAAACGGGAGCCGGAAGGTGACCGTGGTAGGGTTAGGCGCACTTGATCGAGTGCCCTAGGGGCGTGGCGCAATTGGTAGCGCAACGGTCTCCAAAACCGTAGGTTGCAGGTTCGAGTCCTGTCGCCCCTGCCAAAACAAC
>ERZ1673749.695-NODE-695-length-32758-cov-15.218023_pt1 | contig 32758 bp, 29 predicted proteins | sample MGYA00580204_ERZ1673749 | MGnify/ENA primary metagenome ERZ1673749 (study PRJEB41218, sample SAMN15661745) | gut metagenome | host: Homo sapiens | place: Canada: London | collected 2015-08-20/2019-03-30 | study: EMG produced TPA metagenomics assembly of...
AGCGCATGATGACTGCATACAGCATCGTAAGAAGATGGGTGAAGCCGTCAAAGGTTTTCACATACCGCTCACCGCCGTTTCGACGGCTTATTTCAACTATTTTATCATGGTCGAGAGATTTTATCAGCTGACCATATACTGGCTGTCCGAAGAAATGTGTACTTTTGCCCATGTTATCTGAGTTTGGAAGCAAAAGCAAAGATAACAAAAAGGACTGATACCTCGTGAGAAGTGCCAGCCCTAAATTTGTATCTTACCCAAAAGTTTAGCGGACAGTAATAATAATCAAATAATCACGTGATGATTTATAACCGTTGAATTACAAACGATAATTCCTAATAGGGATTAAATAAGATATGGACAAAAAAAGGATGTCTGGACATTATTATACAGACATCCCATACTTATTTGTTTATTACATATTATTGTGTGTCAAAACTCTTATTAAATGAATAGACAATTAATAATACTTATCGGGCATCACGCATCTGGATTAACAATTCCTTTTGTCGATCAGTTAAGGATGTAGGCATTTTTACATTGTATTTTAATATTAAATCGCCAATTATTCCATTTCCTTTATTATATCCCTTTCCTTTCAATCTCACTTTTGCCCCATTCTGTGTATAAGGTTTTACCTTTAGTTTAACCTTATTTCCACGTGAAAGAGATATGATTACCTCGCCTCCTAGTATTGCAGTATAAAAATCCAAGTCAATGGATACATTCCTATCTCCCGAAACATTACTACTTGACTTATGATTGAATTTACTGGATTTTACACCATTATCGCCTCTTCCGAAGAGGTCTTGAAAGAAGCTGCTAAAGCCGTCTGACCTGATATTACCGAAATCAAATCCGTCAAAAGGATTTTCAGTCCCTCTTCCACTCCATCCTGAAGTTTGTCGATTAAAATTTTCAAAAGAGTCAGCATCCTTCCACCTTTCTCCATATTTATCATACTTGGCACGTTTCTCTGGATTCCCTATAACATCAAATGCCTCTGACAAAGCCTGAAACTTAGCCTTTGCCTTAGGGTCATTGGGATGAAGATCGGGATGAAACTGTTTGGCACGCTTTCTATAAGCTGCTCTCACATCCTTTTGCGGTATGTTTTTATCAACACCTAATATTTTATAATAGTCAATGAATGCCATGTTTTTGCTAAATATTTTATTTGTTCATAAATTTATGTAGCAAAATTTATGCCATTCAATCCATTCTCGACTTGTAATCTTCGTATGTATAATTTCTTAACGTCTCCAACTGATTGTCACTATGCAACAATGCTATCGAAGGATGAGAAACGCCATTGAACATATTTGTTTTCACCGTCGTGTAATGAAGCATATCTTCAAAAACAATATTCTCACCTATTTTTAATTGATGATTAAACTTCCAGTTACCCATCCAATCACCACTTAGACAAGTATTGCCGCCAAGACGGTATGTATAAGGCATTCCAATCCCATCATCAGAAACCACCTCTGCTCCTCTGACGTGGGGGTGATAAGGCATTTCCAGACAATCGGGCATGTGGCTCGTAAAACTTACATTCAATATTGCAGTTTTAATATTACTATCCTCCACTATATCAACAACTTGGCATACTAAAACTCCGGCTTGCCATGCAAAGGCACTACCTGGTTCTAAAATAACATGTAGCCACGGATACCTCTTCCTAAATCCTTTAAGTGTTTCAACTAATTCAACGACATCATAGCCTTTCCTAGTTATTAGATGGCCACCTCCAAAGTTTATCCACTTAATTTGCTCAAACCAAGATGAGAATTTGTCTTCAATATGTTTTAAAGTCCTTACAAACACATCACTGCCACTTTCGCAATGACAATGAACATGAAAGCCCTCAATTGCATCGGGTAATTTGATGGGTAATCTTTCATTTGTCACTCCAAAACGAGAACCAGGCGCACAGGGATTGTAAAGTAATGTCTCAATTTCAGAATACTCAGGATTTACTCTCAATCCGATACTGACATTCTTATTTGATCGTTTCACCCGATGATGGTATCGTTCAAATTGTGATAACGAGTTGAATACAAGATGAGAAGAGCATGTAGATATTTCATCTATTTCATAATCAGTGTAAGCAGGAGAAAATGTATGGGTAGGTGCTCCAAACTCATAGAAACCGAGTTTAGCCTCATACAACGATGATGCTGTAGTTGCTTGGATATAGTCTCTAAAAATGGGGAATGTTTTCCACAATGCAAAGGCTTTATACGCTAATATGATTTCAACTCCAGCTTGGCTCGCAACATTAGAAATTAAAAACAAATTATTACGCAACTTTGTTTCTTCCAAAACATATACGGGTCTGTTTATTTGAAGGAAAGTAGATGAATTTATTTTCATTTTGCAAATATAGTAAAAGATTTGTAAAATTCAAAAATAATTTCTACCTTTGCAATCTAAACTTACATAGGGGTTATGAAGTTGGTCATCATGACTAAGTCCACTTTTTTTGTGGAAGAAGACAAGATTTTGACAGCACTCTTTGAAGAAGGCATGGACAACCTCCATATCTCAAAGAGAGACCACTCGCCCCAGTATGTCGAGCGTTTGCTGTCGTTGATTCCTACTGAATATCATCGTTTTATATCAATTCATCATAATTTCTATCTCAATGAGAAATATTCTTTGGCAGGGATTCACTATGATGCTGACGAGATGATCCATGGAATGGTGAATAATCGTGGGAAAATTAGCAAAACATGTACCGATATAATGAAATTGAAGTACATGAAAAAGCAATATAGGTATATATTCCTGAAAAATCTGAATGACAGTATAGAGTTTCCCAATGAGAAAAGGACAATTTCTACATCAGAACTCTTCGAATTAAAGAAACAGGGATTATTAGGACGGCATATTTATGCAATGGGAGGAATTGTTCTTGACGATATTCCCAAATTGAAAGATTTTGGATTCGAAGGTGTTGTAATATGTGGGGATCTATGGAAGCATTTTGACATCCATTGTGACAAAGACTTTCACAATGTCATCACACACTTTAAAAAACTTCAACAAGCAGTTCAATAAGATAAGAGTATAGAAATCTTAAATATAAAAATATATAAACAACGTGTAGAAATGAGTGAGAACAACTCCTTTTTGGTTTTCTCTGGTACAAAAACAAGGTACCTGGCAGAAAAAATTTGTGCAAGTTTAGGTTGTCCATTGGGAAACTTAGTAATGACAAGATTTTCAGATGGAGAATTTGTTGTCTCATACGAACAGAGCATTCGTGGAAAAGATGTATATCTTGTGCAGAGTACTTTCCCCAATTCAGACAATCTCATGGAATTACTCCTGATGATAGATGCTGCCAAACGTGCTTCGGCAAGAAATATTATTGCAGTTATCCCCTATTTCGGCTGGGCACGTCAAGACCGTAAAGATAAACCCCGAGTAAGCATTGGCGCAAAATTGGTAGCCGATCTTCTAAGTGTGGCTGGAATTGACAGACTGATTACGATGGACCTGCATGCAGACCAGATCCAAGGGTTCTTCGATGTTCCTGTAGATCACTTGTACGCAAGCGGTGTTATGTTGCCTTATCTTCAGGGGCTGAAGTTAAAAGACTTGGTGATAGCCAGTCCAGATGTTGGTGGCTCCAAACGCGCAAATACATTTGCAAAATATTTAGGGTGTCCACTTGTTCTTTGCAACAAAACACGTGCACGTGCAAATGTTGTTGCCAGTATGCAGATTATTGGTGATGTGAAAGACAAAAATGTCGTTATCGTTGACGATATGGTCGATACTGCAGGAACAATAACCAAGGCTGCAGATATAATGAAAGAAGCTGGTGCTAAAAGCGTAAGGGCTTGTGCTTCACATTGTGTCATGAGTGGTCCTGCAACAGAACGTATAGAGTCATCAGCTCTTGAGGAGATGGTTTTTACTGATTCTATTCCCTATACTGACCGCTGTTCAAAAGTAAAGCAAATTTCTGTTGCCGATATGTTTGCAGAGACTATCAGAAGGGTTGTTAACAATGAGAGTATCTCAAACCAATATCTTGTATAAACGAAATATCAAGTCATAACAACAAAGCAGTTTGCAATGTGCAAACTGCTTTGTTGTTTTCAAACAATCTTATCAATAAGGTCGTTGGCGGATAACATACATTGTTCCCCAGATGACATATCTTTAAGGGTTATTTTTTCTTCTTTAATTTCATTTTCGCCAACTATCGCAACGTATGGTATAGACTTAGCGTTGGCATAATTCATCTGCTTTTTTATTTTTACAGCATCGGGGAATATCTCTGACCTTATTCCTGCTTTCCTTGCTTTGTCAAGAATTGGTAGTATATAATCAGTTTCTTTCTCTCCGAAATTAACAAACATAAGTTGAGTTGCACCACAAACACTTTTCTTTGGGAAAAGGTCTAACGCATTCAATACATCGTAAATTCGGTCTGCTCCGAAACTCATTCCCACACCCGACAAACCTGGCATACCGAAAATACCTGTTAGGTTATCGTATCTTCCTCCACCAGTAATAGAGCCAATTTCAGAATCAAGTGCCTTTACTTCAAATATCGCACCAGTATAATAATTCAAACCACGGGCTAAGGTCAAGTCTAATATAATATCATTCTTCAGTCCAGTCTTTTTGAGCGAATCGAGGATATATTTTGATTCCTCTATACCCTTCACTCCTATTTCACTTTTAGCCAAGACTTTACTGATTGTATCAAGTTTTTGTTCATTTGTACCATTTAGTTGAATAATGGGTTGCAACTGCATGATTGCCTGTTCGGAAAGCCCTGCTGAAGCCAACTCTTCATTCACCTTCTCCAGCCCAATCTTCTCAAGTTTATCGATTGCGGTTGTAATATGTACAATTTTGTCTTGTTCGCCGATAATTTCTGCAATACCAGAGAGTATTTTCCTATTATTCAGTTTTATCTGAACCCTAATTCCAAATTTTACAAATACAGTGTCAATGATCTGCATTAGTTCCACTTCATTCAATAAGGACTCAGAACCTACAACATCAGCATCACACTGGTAAAACTCTCTGTATCTTCCTTTCTGAGGTCTATCAGCTCGCCACACCGGCTGAATTTGATACCGTTTGAAAGGAAACTGTATCTCGTCACGGTGCATTACAACATAACGAGCAAAGGGAACGGTTAAATCATAACGCAAACCTTTTTCAGACAACCTTGTCTGAAGTTTAAGAGTATTGCGTCCTACCAATTCTTCATCGGTAATTCCCTTGAAGTAATCTCCAGAGTTTAATATCTTGAAAAGAAGTTTATCACCCTCGTCTCCATATTTTCCCATTAAGGTCTGTAAGGTTTCCATCGATGGAGTCTCGATTTGTTGGAAGCCAAAAAGAGAATAGACTTCTTTTATTGTATCAAAAATGTAATTACGTTTTACCATTTCCTCTGGGCCAAAATCTCTTGTCCCCTTTGGAATGGAAGGTTTATTTGCCATAAATTTTAATTTCTAACTATTGTTTGGTCTCTATCTGGACCCAATGAAATAATACTGATTCTTGTGTCGAGAAATTCTTCCAAGAATGTCATGTATTGAATAAATTCAGTTGGTAATTGGTCCTCGGTTTTAAACTTGCTGGTTTCAGTGTTCCATCCCTTGAATTCCTTATACACAGGTTCAACACCACTAATGTCATAAGGCATTTCTTCAGTATAATCACCATTTGGAAGCCTATAACCGACACAGGCCTTGATGGTATCAAAGTTATCCAATACGTCACTCTTCATCATGATAAGTTCAGTTACACCATTTACCATTACGGAATAACGCAATTGGATTAAATCTATCCACCCACAACGACGTTCTCGTCCAGTTACAGCACCGAATTCATGTCCTAATTCTCTGATGCGTGCGCCAGTTTCGTCGAACAACTCAGTCGGGAAAGGTCCTGAGCCTACACGTGTGCAATAGGCTTTCATTATACCATATACATTTCTTATTTTATTAGGGCCGACGCCCAGACCTATACATGCCCCTGCAGAAATAGTGTTTGAAGAAGTCACGAATGGGTAAGAACCAAAGTCAATATCGAGCATAGTACCTTGAGCGCCCTCACATAGAAGCGACTTTCCTTCATGGAGAATATGATTAATTTCATGTTCAGAATCAACAAACTTGAACTTCTTCATGTATTCCACTCCTTCAAACCATGCTCTCTCAACATCTTCAAAGCCATCGAAGTTTGTCCATCCCATCGAAGTCAAGATTTTCAAATGACGTTTCTTGTGCAGTGTGTATTTTTCTTCAAAATTCTCAAGTATATCACCAACTCTTAAGCCGTTACGACTTGTCTTATCGGTATATGTGGGACCTATTCCTTTCCCTGTTGTACCGACCATTTCCTTTCCTTTGGCAACTTCATTGGCTTTATCCAAGATTCTATGAGTAGGCATGATCAGGTGGGCCTTCTTTGAAATATATAGCCTTTCGGTCAACGGATGACCGGAAATTTCCAGTTCTTTAGCCTCATTCATAAAAAGGTCTGGTGCTAATACAACACCATTTCCAATAATATTTACCTTACCACCTTGGAAAATACCAGAAGGGATAGAACGCAGTACATATTTCTGTCCTTCAAACTCTAAAGTATGACCAGCATTTGGGCCACCCTGAAAACGCGCTATAACATCGTAGCGAGGAGTTAACACATCGACAATCTTGCCTTTTCCTTCATCGCCCCATTGCAATCCCAAAAGGACATCAACTTTACCTGTTTTCATTAGATTTACCTTGTTTCTTTTGTTTTATCTTATTACGCTGACGGGATATTTTAGCCTGACAACGCGAACATACACCGTATAAATAGAGAGAAAAACCATCTTTACGAAAACGATGCAACTTTGTATTTCCAATAGCATCTGTTATCTCGTTGGCTTCAATCTCCGTAACTGAGCCACAGACCGTACAAATTTGATGAATATGGTCTTCATTGTTAAAACAAGCCTCATATTTCGTTTGACCAATGAAACGATGCCTTACAACCAGACGTAACTCAATGAAGAGACGCATTGTATTGTATAGTGTCGCCCTCGATACTCTGAAATTAATAGCTTCCATCTTTGCACCCAAATCATCCAAAGAGAAATGACTTTGCATGTCATATACCGCATCAAGAATTGCGAATCGCTCTGAAGTCTTGCGGTGATTATTCATTTCGAGATACCCTTCAAGGATGCCTCTAACTTTTGTTTTGACAGATTCTTTAGTCACGACTAACTGATTAAATTTCTACAAAGTTAATCTTTTTTAGGTACATAAACTCAAGACACTGACAAAAAAAAGTTAAAAGAAAGTCAAAGCAATACTAGACATCAATAGTGTCATAAATATGTCTTCATTCCTCCACACAAAAGCTTAGCTCTTACTTTCTAAAAGCTTACCTTTTACGCTGCAATAGGTCATGAATTGGAATGCAAAAGATAAGCTTTTGAATCTCAATTAATATCATTCTGATTATCAATAGATTACAAAGCATATCCTCAACGCAGTTTATTGTAATATAATTTAATGGTGTTGATCAGGTCGAATGTTCGCTATGAAGCGTATGTTTACCACCTCCTGAATACGAATTGGAGGTATATGCCATATATGATTAGAAAGAAAACACGTTAGGTCTTATGAGTTACACGATGTTTCACGAATTCCCGAAAGTAATAGTTAGGACACTTTTGACTCGGCATACTATATTCATATCAATTACAAAAAATCAAGCTCTGGAAGCGCTTTTACTACCAACGAACGGTACTTTTCCCCTAAATCACAGAATTTATTGATGCTATTAAAAGCTGAATGCTGAACATTTAGCTCTCCTTCTTTTAATACTCCCTTTACAAGAGTCAAGAATTTATTGATGAGAAGATCATTTGGAATATGCCCATCAACAAATAATGAAGCCAACAATTGATAGCCGCAAATTTGATATATATAATCTTTTGATGATATGTAATCAAAGGCCAATGTTTGAGAAAAGGCAAGATTCTTCAATAAATTAAAGGATATTAATTCTGCTAACTCTTGATTTCTAACAGTCTCCATCCATTTATCAACTTGCTCACGTTTCATCATTTGTGTAGGCATTATGTAGGTTGCCATAATCTTACACTCACGAATATCATCTTTCCAAAGCTCTATAGCCAATTCATAATCTTTACCATATTTCTCAGCATTTTGCCGTAAAATAGGTAAAGGAACGCCCCAGTTAATCTTGTAATTCAAGCCTTTTTTTCGCATAGAGCTTGATGTTGCGCCATTCATAAAAAGTCTAAATGACTGCTTGATTTCTTTTAATTTATCTTTGGTATTCATAATTATAGCGTACTGTAATCTTTAGAATATCTCAACATTTGCTCAGTATATCCTTCGGAATAATCAAGAACTATATCTATAACTTCTCCTTCATTTCCATAAATAATTCCAAATTTAGGATTTAGAAAACCTTTATAAGGAGCAATATTTAATTTCTCATACCTGGACAGAACCTCTTGGTGCAGATTATAATTAATTGATTTGCCATACCTCTCCACAAGAAGACGCCCAGTTTCATAATCACCTTCACTTTTTATACGTTGAATCTCAGATAATTGATAAGCAAAAATGTCACGCAAGGCTTCATAGTTATTTATCTTTATAAAGGTTTTACCACAGTTAGAAATCATTTCTACAACGCTATCAGACTTTCCAAGTTCCAAAGCCCATCTGGCGATCAAAGCCCTATTCTGCATATGCGCTTCCTCTATTTGCTTTCCAGGTTTAATACGAACCAACTGGGTCATTAAGCCATTCATCATATATGTATAATATTGGGCTTTGAAGGCATCATGCGAGTCTAACAAGCCAAGGCTTTGTAATTTCGAATCAGATATATAATAAAGGGCAAAGAGATCTGCCCTCGCTTCTTCAATCGTATTTCCGTAATTTTTCAATGCGTCCGGATCAGTATTGGGTAGAAGTTTACCACTGCCATGTCCAAGACACTCATGCAAATCTGTATGAAGATTATCCGTTACATCACCATATTTTTTGATTAAGTCTATCATTTGCGCATCAATAACAAACTCTTCCAACATTCCGTTTCCTTTTGACGCTTCACTGTATGCATGGGTTAAATTTGAAATAGTAATACTTTTTGAACCGTGCTCGGCCCGAATCCAATCGGTATTTGGAAGATTGATACCAATAGCCGTTGAGGGATATTCATCACCGCCAAGCATGGCAGCACAAACCACATTGGCAGTAACACCTTTCACTTGCGATTTTTTGAATCTAACATCAATCGGAGAGTTGTCTTCAAACCACTGTGCATTTTCAGAAATAAGTTGAGTTCGTTTTGTCTCTTCCAAATCTTTATAATGTACTATACCCTCCCATGAACCTTTGTAGCCCAGCGGGTCACCATAAACTTCAATGAACCCGTTGATAAAATCAACCTGACCATCCTGTTCCTTAACCCATGCAATAGAATATTTATCAAAGTCCTGAAGATTCCCAGACTTATAATAAGCAATTAACAGGCGAATAATATTGCCTTGAGCCGTATTTTCCGCATATTTCTCAGCTTTTTCAAGCCATTCAATTATCTTTTTAATTGCAGCTCCATATAATCCATCTTCTTTCCAGACAATTTCCTTAATGTCGCCATTTACTTTAATCAGCTTTGAATTGAGACCATACGAAGGCGCTTCCATCTTACATCCAGACTTTTTATCAGAATAAAATCTCTCTACCTCACACTGAGAAACATTCTCATAATAATTGCAAGCTGAAGTGCGAATTATATCCTCTCCGTCTTTTTTATTCACTCCTTTAGGCAAGAATAATGGATCAAAAACCACTTTGGTAATTGTCTTAACAAAGTCATCAGCACGCTCTTTGACATCTAAGCCAAGCAGCGAAAGATCAATCTCATTGAGTGCGTTGACAAAATAATCTTCAGAGAATCCTGGAACAAACTTATCTGAATTATAATGGTGATAAATACCATTGGAGAACCAGACTTTCTTTAAATAGAGTTTTAAGGCTTTGAAATCTTCGCTTGTATCACCAAGCCTTGAAAGATAGATAGCTTCCAAGGCCTTTCGGATTTTCAGATTATATTTTCCAAATTGATCAAATGTGATATCTCTGCCGTAAAGTGTTGCCTGGGATAAACAATAAATATATTTTTTTTGTTTTAAAGTAAGATCTTCAAAACCTTTTAAATTGTATCTCAACATTTGAATGTCATCAAATGTCTCATCTGTATATTTAAAGGAATCTTCTAACATAATAATTCTACACCGATATTATTTTTTTCTCTTGGAGAATAAGTTTACTTTTTTGAAGAAATCTTTTCCAACTTACTAGCAACTGTATGGCGCAACTTATATTCTCTTGGGGTGATTCCGTTTATTTTATAAAAAGAAGAATAAAAAGACTGTCGGTTAGAAAAGCCAACCATGGCACTGATATCTTCCATATTTAAATCCTGATACCTCTTGTCAACCAATAATCCCATTGCTTCATCAACACGAAATTTATTGACAAATGATGTATAATTCATGTGGAATCTGACATTAATGACAGCAGATATATATCTTGTGTTGGTGTGAAGTTCTTCAGCTAACTTCTTTGCTGAAAAATTTTTATCCTTATATTTTTGTTGGATAAGTATAATGTTCAAAATCTTGTCCTTCAGTTCATCCATTAATTGAGGACTGACCAAGCTACGATATACGGCTGGTTTCTCTTTTTTTTCTGTTATATTATACTTCACCATAAGACTATCAGATTTTAATAATGATCAAATTTCCCTAATCAATAAATATAGACTTTAATTTTATACAGTTAGCGCTTCAGATTGTTTAAACGAAGAAAAAGAATATCTCTAATTAATATATCCTCGGACCAAAAATGGCTGTCCCCACCCTAATCATCGTTGAGCGAGCCTCAAGTGCTATGGGATAATCATTGCTCATGCCCCATGAACGCTCTTTAAAATCAGGATCATCTTTAAAATATTTCTCCTTAATTTCGTCAAAGAAATCTGCTGCTAACAACATCTCATTCTTTACTTGGACCTTATCCGTCGTATTGGAAGCCATCATCATCAATCCCGATATATGAACATTTTTCAGCTGCTTCCATTCATCTCCTTCAAGCAGTTTACGACAATCATCAAAAGTAAATCCGTACTTTGATTCCTCTTCTGCGATGTGCAATTCCAAAAGGACATTGATGATCCTATTGTTTTTGAGGGCTTGTTTATTAATTTCCTTAAGAAGTTTCAAGGTATCAACAGCCTCTATCATTGAAATGTACGGGGCAATGTATTTCACCTTATTAGTTTGAAGATGGCCAATGAAATGCCACTCAATATCTTGAGGCAGCTCTCTTACCTTTGCCGAAAGCTCTTGCTCATGACTTTCACCGAAAATCCGTTGACCTTCGTTATAAGCGACTTCAATAAATTCCTTTGGATGGAATTTACTGACAGCAATCAGTTTCACACCATCAGGTAATTGTTCAAGAACTTTATGTAAATTTATCGATACATCAAACATATTCAATCTATTTTAATTGCATAAGGAAGGTAAATACACAAGATAAAAAATCATTCTTTATCTTCGCTTGATTCATACTTATGTTCAAAGACATCCATAATTTTTGTTTCGTTCACAGAAACTATTTCATAATCAATCAAAGTATTACCCATCATTTCGTCAATATGCTTAACTGCACTATTAACAGAATGTGCCTGAACAAGATAGGTGACGATTGAGCGCTTCTCTTTCTCTGTCTTATCGTCAATGGTAATAAACGATAGGCGTGTCTTAAACCACTTATCATCGGCATCCACGTCACTGAAGAATATTTCCCGATAGGCAGAAGGTGCAATTGCTTTCACCTCAAACTCGCCACTAATATAATTAGACATTTCTTTTGTAATGGTGGACTCGGCCTCTGAAAAGCTCAAGGCATCAACAGTATATGCTTCGATTACTTTCTTATTCTGACCATCCTCCATCAACTTCTCATAACGAACCTTAGTTTCAAACCAAGAACTTGTTTTACTTCTCATATTTTTTATTGATAATTCTACACTTACAATGAATAATAACGACAAAAAAATCAATATTCATTCTTTATGCAAAAGTAGTAAAAAACTCTCGTTTAATAGGATTTTTTTGCTATAAAATAAAAAATATATTTAACTTTGCATTATGGGTTAAAGTGCTAAGGGTGTAAGTTCTCAGCACATATTGGGTTCAAAAGGTAAAAGAAAGAATTATGCCAGAAATTTCAATTCGAGGATTAGAGATGCCAGAATCTCCCACAAGAAAGTTGTCATCATTGGCAGTTGCCGAACAAAATCGTGGCTTACCAGAGTATCAACTTAACATTGGACAACCTGACCTTCCCCCACCCCAATGCAGTCTTGACACAGTGAAAAATATCAACCCAACGCTACTCGAATATTCCCCCTCACAGGATATTCTTGCTTACAGAGAAAAGCCGTGCGGTTATTACAAGAAATTCTCCATTGATGTAGAGCCTGAGAACATCATCATTACAACAGGAGGATCGGAAGCTGTACCTTTTTCTTTCATGTCGTGACTAAACCCTGGCGATGAAGTTATCATCCCTGAACCTGCATAAGCTAAAATACTTGTACTGAAAAAGGCTTTAGAATCTTACCCAAGAAGAATAAATACAGAATAAAACAATAATGATGAATTTCCCATTATTTATCGCAAAAAAAATATATAATAGTTCTGACAAAACACGTAGGGTTTCAAAACCCGCAATCCGCATTGCCACTATAGGAGTGGCAATAGGACTTGCAGTAATGATAGTTTCTATATCGGTTGTATTAGGATTTAAACACACCATAAGGAATAAAGTTATTGGTTTTGGAAGCCATATTACGGTTGCTGATTTTATGTCATTGCAAAATTCTGAGCTATATCCAATAACGATAAATGATAGCTTACTGAAAGCTTTATATAAGATACAAGGTGTTAAACACGTTCAGAGATTTGCCTATACACAGGGAATTTTAAAAACCGATGACGACTTTCTTGGTGTCACACTAAAGGGCGTTGGTCCGGAATTTGACTCAACGTTTATTCACAATAATATGGTGGAGGGGAATTTTCCAAAATTCTCAGACAATTCGAATCAACAAAAAATCATCCTATCCAAAACCATAGCCGATAAATTGAAAATGAAGGTTGGCCAAAAGATTTTTGCCTATTTTGTCAATGAACAAGGTGTACGTACCCGAAAATTCACTGTGTGTGGAATCTATGAAACAAACCTGAAACAATTTGATTCGCAAATATGTATGACAGACCTATACACCGTCAACAAATTGAATGGTTGGGAACCAGACCAATATAGTGGCGCAGAACTTGAAGTAAAAGATTTCAACTTATTGGATAATACTGCTTTTAATGTTTTGGGACATGTGAAGAATAAGGTTGATAAATATGGCAGCACCTATTCTTCTGCAACTGTTATCGAACAAAACCCACAGATATTCTCATGGCTCGACCTAATGGATTTGAATGTTTGGATTATTTTGGCATTGATGATATCAGTAGCTGGTGTAACTATGATATCTGGACTTCTTATCATTATATTGGAACGCACACAAATGATAGGCCTCATGAAGGCGATAGGAGCAAGAAATCGGCAGATAAGACATGTTTTCCTGTGGTTTGCCACTTTCATTATCGGAAAAGGATTAATAATAGGAAATGTCGTCGGTATAGGTCTCATATTGCTGCAACAATATACAGGGCTATTTAAACTTGATCCACAGACCTATTATGTGAGTACCGTACCAGTTGAAATCAACATTCCTCTCATAATAGCATTGAATCTTTCAACATTATTAATATGTGTATTCGTATTGATTGCACCAAGTTATTTTATCAGCCACATAAATCCTGCAAAATCGATGCATTACGAATAAAACAAAAATATCGTTTTGGCAGTTACCCTCAAAATCTGGAAGTCTCATACATTCCTCTGTTTTTGTAAACAACAACTCAAGATTGCGATGCAACTTCTACTCTTTTTATACAATAATCTAAACAACTGAAAATCAGAACAAAACAATTCCGTTCCCAAAAGGTAAACTTTCACAATGAGATAGGTGAGCTATCACTGCGCGAAAGGTCAGCTTTGGATAAGATATTATTAAACTCTCATAGCCTGACGATCGAAACATTGTTCCAAACAACAACGATAGAGAGCATTTTTCACATTATTAACTTGTTGTGATTTGCTTGAAAATTCGTACCTTTGCGGTAGCAACAACAACTCCACCATTGTTCATCCTCTAATCCACCTTGTTGTGATTTGCTTGAAAATTCGTACCTTTGCGGTAGCAACAACAACCAATGTTAATTATGAAGGTGGAGGAGAAGGTTGTGATTTGCTTGAAAATTCGTACCTTTGCGGTAGCAACAACAACACCTATGTTTATGGACCACTTCCGACAATGTTGTGATTTGCTTGAAAATTCGTACCTTTGCGGTAGCAACAACAACGCGAGACAGAAGTATTCCCTTTGAGGACGTGTTGTGATTTGCTTGAAAATTCGTACCTTTGCGGTAGCAACAACAACTACCTTGAGTGCATAGCTTTCAAGGGTGGTGTTGTGATTTGCTTGAAAATTCGTACCTTTGCGGTAGCAACAACAACCACGCAGCTGGTATTCGTCCGCCACTTCCTGTTGTGATTTGCTTGAAAATTCGTACCTTTGCGGTAGCAACAACAACATCAACGTTTGCAATCCTTTATAGCACGTTGTTGTGATTTGCTTGAAAATTCGTACCTTTGCGGTAGCAACAACAACACCACCCTCATCTGCGAGATACAGAAGAAGGTTGTGATTTGCTTGAAAATTCGTACCTTTGCGGTAGCAACAACAACGGATAACACTTACAGCACCCTTCATCATAAGTTGTGATTTGCTTGAAAATTCGTACCTTTGCGGTAGCAACAACAACAAGATAAAAAATACAACGAATCCAATAATAGTTGTGATTTGCTTGAAAATTCGTACCTTTGCGGTAGCAACAACAACAAGAGTTTAAGAGGATTATAACCATCCATGTTGTGATTTGCTTGAAAATTCGTACCTTTGCGGTAGCAACAACAACCAAAACGCAAATTGCAAAGTTCTGAAACCCGTTGTGATTTGCTTGAAAATTCGTACCTTTGCGGTAGCAACAACAACCGAATTTGTTATCTTTACCACCACTGGCGAGTTGTGATTTGCTTGAAAATTCGTACCTTTGCGGTAGCAACAACAACCAACACCATCCAATTTTTCCTCCATATCCAGTTGTGATTTGCTTGAAAATTCGTACCTTTGCGGTAGCAACAACAACGCTGGGCTATGGTGGCGGTGTGTCGGCGCTGTTGTGATTTGCTTGAAAATTCGTACCTTTGCGGTAGCAACAACAACAGAAATCGCACAAAGTGTTGGTAATAAGTACAATACAAAGTTGTAGAAGAAAAATAAAATGATGCCGCAAAACAAAATCCCATCCATACTGGATGGGATTTTTGTTTTCTATAGACAGGTAAATCAGAAGAGTTCCAACTGTTGATATGGTGCATTCGGTGGTTTGGGCTTTTCACCATAAAACAGCTGAATGTTGGCAAACTGTTTGTCGGTTATACACAAAATACCGACTTTTCCAAGTTTGGGAAGGTTGTTACGAATACGCTTCATATGAACTTCCGCATTTTCCATACTCGCACAATGTCGTACATAGATAGAAAATTGAAACATCGTAAATCCATCCTTCATCAAGGCTTTACGGAAATCTGTATAGGCTTTTTTTTCTTTTTTAGTTTCCGTAGGAAGATCGAAGAATACAAGAATCCACATAATTCTATATTCGCTAAGTCGGTCAAAATTAGTCATAATGGCTATATTTCCGGAAAATTGACGTGGCGCATCTCTCCAGCAAAACATTTATAAAGCGATGCTGTCGTTTGTTGGGCAGCTATCATCAGCGGACTGCGCTTTCCATTAATAACAACATCCAACATTGGTATTCCCAACAGTTGCATTTTCAATCGTTTATTGATTTCCGAAATGTCTTCATTTTGCCTTATGAGGTCCAATACTAATTCATCCACATACGGTCGATAGGGTTCCATTATATCGTCCGCCAAACAGTAGGCATTGTAGCGATTATGATGATGAATACCCAATGTGGGCAAGAGTCCGCTCCCAACTAAAGATCTTGCTATCACTGCACGCAGAATAGCATAGCCATAGTTCAGAAGTTTGTTGGGTGGTGTACCTCCTCTGTCGCGCACAAAATCAGGGTAATCCTTAAATAAGTTTTTCCAATAGTAGGCTGCTGCTCTCGCTTCCAAATTGTCGGGATCTCCACTCCTCACATCGTTTGCCCAAACACGCATACAGTTTGTTTCCTTATCCGTATTGGTTCTCAACACATACTCCTGATTGAGTATCTTTTGCTTTACGGTCTGTTGCCACAGCTGCTTACGCAGAGGCAGAGAGACATCCAACTGCGTTCTAAACCGCTCGTTCTGTGTAGTGTTTCCGCAAAGTGGCAGCAATAAGCCTACAGGCATACTCTTTTGATCGCAAGTAATTACTGCACAATTATTTTCCAATAATGCTTCCAGTACGCCCGAAGTGATAGTGATGCGTCGATGATCGAGAATTACCACCCCAATATCTTCTATCGGGATGGTACGCTCAGCTTCTTTTTTCATTGTTTCAGGCAACGTATCGTTGCTTTCCACCTCCGGCAAATGCAATACCAACTGAGCATTGCGCAGGCTCAAATAGATGGGATTACTGAAGCACAGTGTTTTCTTTATCATAGGCAGATTACTTTTATTTAATAACTCTAAGTATCGTCCCTAAGCGATCTACCTCAAGCTTCCAGCAGACAGCCTTTATCATTTCACCTGACAATGCTTTACCCATTTTATTCATAGATTCAAACTCTACCTTATTATAAATGATGTTGGCAACTGAATAAGGTAAGAAATGACATTTTTTCCCTGTTGCACTTACCATCTTGTATATCCTTTCATTATCCAACTTGCATTCGTTCGACAATTTATCTTCCTCCGTTGGCACATACACCAAGTCATTGGGCGACAGATAGAACTTCAACGGAACATCTTTCTCGTTTTTCTCTGGAACAGGCGACATCCCTTGCTTTAATCGTTCTGCCACTTCATTCAGCGGAACTGTGTTATAGCTTCGTTCTCCCTCTTCATTTTCATAGATAGCAAAATAGAGATTGGTTCCTTCCTGCGCTCCAACATACTTTGCTGCTTTATTTCCAGTCTGTCCAACTTGATACTTTGCACCCATTGTCTTCGCAACCCTCACTTTCAGAATAGGCTGATGAAGCTTTCCATCATTGAATAGAGAAATGTTCTTATTCATTTCGGCAATGCCTTCAGGTGTGAAAGCTATATTTGGATCACCGCCTTTCTCTTCAAGATAATTGAGAAGTATCTTTTGTATGCCTGTGTCAGTGATCGTCTCAATACGCTTTTTGTCGAAAGATGTATCAAGTGGTTTTCTTGTTGCCGCCATCCTTTCTTTTTCATCGCTATATTGCCACACTTCCACTTTCTCAACATTTTGTCTATTCCAGCGATAGTTAATGCTCTTGAAATGTGCAAGCATTTGTTTGGTATTGAAATGTTTTTCAACCAATTCATTGATATACGCTTTCAGCTCCTTATTACAGATATTCGGAATATTCTCGATCGCATTTTTCAGTTTAACAGTAGTTTTACGCTTGAGATTTACATGTCCGAAGACAGTTTCCTTGTGCATCGGCTTGCGGATTGCCCACATCTCACTACTCTTTTGTTCTGCCGTTGTTTTCTTTCCCTGCTCATCGTATCGCTCATAATAGTTCGTTGCTTTGTTGATGATACGTACATAATTTTTGAAACTTACAACAATATCTTGCAATGCTACACGGGCATCCTGTGTAAAACTCTCCCATGGCTTACGGATGATGCGATTTTTATCGCATAACAGTCTGCGCAAATCTTCTCGCTTTTTCTGACTGTTTGCTGATTCATTATTGAGATAGTTAATAATATTGCGCGATGCGCAGGCTATAACAAGTGCATCCATTGCATGATGACGATGGTCAATGCGTTTTTTACTGAAACCAAGCTGCAATTCTATAGGAACTGAGGTTTGGAATACTCGTTTCCCCTCTTTGTTTTCCCAATGCCCGAACGCTTCTGTTCCTGTCATTCGATTAAGACGTTCAAAACGAGGATAAACAATACTGTTCCATACATCGTTCAAGCCCCAGTCTTTTTTCAATCGGTCGGTAATACCACCCGAACACGGAACAACAAACTTTGAAGTAACATCCATTTCATCCTCTGTTCGCACAATGTTGGAAAGCAAGGCTTTCACCACTTTACTGATATATCTGCTGTCATTCATCTGCCGATTGAGAAACTCCTGTGGAATATCCTCCATCAGAAGTTTTTCTTTTTTCGCCCTATGGTTAACATAATGCTCGTTAACGAAAGCCTTATATTCACTTTCGCTTAATATCTTTACATCACCCAACATTGTACAATGCACAATCTCTCCGCCATGTGCTTTGATGAATTCATAACCGAGCATATTGGATTTCAGTCTATTCACCTCAGCTTCGCATATCACCTTGTTACTAAAGGAGTCGTCAAAATACCGGCTCTGCGGAATAACATGTTCTATTTGGTAAGCTGAAGTAAATAGCTTGGAAAGCGAAATAAACTTACCGGTATAAGGTGAACGATACTTCTGGTCGAGCCACAGTTTGTATCTACGCAATTCGGTCGCAGTAGGCTGTGCCATCTGCGAGATTTTAGAAATATCTGCAAACGCTTCATCATCTCTCTTCAACTGCAACAAAGCACCTTCTTCATAAATTCGTAATATTTCTTGCTGCATTGGCGAATACGGGCGAACTTCCTTGATATCTGTGTCTTTTTTGAGTTCCATCAGCAAGCTCTTAATCCTTAGATTGGTATTTTCATTTTTCAGAATGTTCTTCGTCATACGAGCACGTTGGTCTGCCGTCCGTTTCATATCACGTCCTAATTCCACATGGATTTCGTCAATATGTCCGGCTTCTTTCCATATATCGTGTACGGTGCGAAGCGTTTCAAGGATACATTGCTCTACAATGGGATTACGAAGCGAATGTTGTTTGAAGCCGTTGATATAAGATTGTAATTGTTCTGGTGTTTCCCAGTGTTGTATATCAGTCACCTCGGAATGCCGACCATACACGACATAGCATGCCAACCATTCCGGAAGGGCTTGAAAATCATCGATCTGATTAAATGAACGAGCTGTATGCCCCATCCGTTCTTTGATTTTCTCTTCGATGTCGCCTCGAATAATGCTCCTTATCCGATTTTGTGTTTCTTCACAGATATTGGCCTCACTCCACATACTACCCATACGCATTACCGCCAACAGTTTCTTTACTGCTTTCTCCGAATAAGCACCATAGTCCTTTTTAAATGGTTTCACTTTTAGAAAAGAACTCACAAAAGCGTCATCAGAATTCAATTTGCGCAATGCGCTCTCTGCCTCTGCTTTTACCTCTATGGAATAAAGCAAATGCCAAAGGCGATATTGTCGTCCGTCTTCATCTATCCAACTCCGATCTATGCCTGCCCTGTCAAGAGCTACAAGCAATTCATATCGTGTTTCGTTGCAAGGATACTTTTTCTCTTTGTCCTCTATGTAGTTCCACCGAATTTCAAATTCTTTTTCCCTTCCTAGCTTTACTTTCTTTAATCGAAAGAAATCCTTGAGCAACGTTTCTTGGTTTATTTCCTTGCGATTGTTCAGATAATCAAACAATCGCACATAGTCTTCTTTCGTCGGCAAATAGTCGGCCGTTACTTCCTTATCAGTCATACGATCAAATAGACGAAGATTCAAGACGAACTGCCATAAACGAAACTCTTGATAATAAGGATTCGATTTGGCTATGCACTTGATACCTTGCTTCTTGATCTCACCTGTTTCCTTGTCCACATATCTGTAATATTCATAAGGACAGTCGGCAATGAGCGATTTCTTACTTTTCAACGGTCGCTGATAGAAGATAAGATCAGACAATAATAAATACACCATATCTTTTTTCAGCAAGCTCTGTTGATGGGGCAGATTGCTACGATAAAGTTCTTCTGCACAAACAGCAAGCATTTGCTCACTTCGCAGTTCTTCATGATACTTACGCTGCTCAGTCAATATAGCTTCGAGTTCAGCTCGATAATATTTGCGCTCAATCGTATGAATAAAGTTTCCTCGTATCTTGTCGAAAGGCTCTGCCAGCAAATGTTCGTAGATAAATGCCCCGACCGTTTTACCCGAGGCCTCCAAATCTGTTTCCGTTCGTTTCTTGCGCAATCCCCAATCATCTTCTTTCGGTGCGCGATACGATCGTTTTTCCTTTCCATCCTTGTCTTTCTTCGGTGTTACACCATCCTTTTCGTACTCCGTCGTTATAATAAATTGTTTTGTTTTTCCAACCCAATCATCAAGTGAAATTTTACTACTTCGTCGATAGATACACCCATTTTCCAAATGCACATTATACCATATATCATCACCTTTCCCTTTTTCAGCAGCCTCCACAGCTACAACTTTCAGTTCACAAAACTCCTCACGTTTGGTTGGATTTTCGTCTTCCTCCTCTCCGCGAAGCTGATAATAACCACGCTTTTGGTTGAAACTGAGCAATATCCACGCCAATTCCTCTTTTCTTATAGCCTGCGTGAGTGCTTTCTTCCGCAAATAATAGAGTGTCCAATCAAGTGGAATTTTCTTTCCATCAGCTACCAATGCAGGCTGATGGCTCGTAAAATCTGCTATCATCTCATAAAACGAGTTCATGAACAAGAAACGCATACTGCCGTCTTCTTGCCGCTCCCATGCAAGTTTAGGCTCACCGTTGTCAAGAAACTTCCCATAAGTTTTAGCGCAATCGCTGTCCCAACCGATTGCAGCATCATAGTGTTGTGGTAAAAATCCTAATCTATGCAACACCCGATGTAAGCGTTCGCGTCGCTGCAGCGACCGTTCTCTTATCCTCCGCACACCTCTAAACCCTGTGCGAACAGAAGTTTGCGACACGGTAACACCCTTACCAAAATTGTCCAACACATCCTGACTCATCGGAATAATCCGGCAGCCGAGTTTAATATCGTGCAGATAATTCCCGTTGTCATCTAAAGAGACTTTAGCCCAACCAATACTATTGGTTCCCAAGTCTAATCCTAAAATTGTTTTCATCTTTTTGATAGATTTATTTGGTTATTAATTATTTAGTTGCTAAATTTGCAAAAGAATTTTCATGCAAGTCACAATAAGGATTATTCCGTTGTGAAAACAAACAAGGCGGGGCAACTCGCCTTATTTTATTTCCAATAACAGGATATAATTTTTTGTAAAGGTATGAATAATTTTTCATAATTTGTATAAATCCGATAAATATATATGACTATCTGCTAAACAAAAACTGAAAATCTATAATTATACATAGAAATATCATTTTCATGATATAAGTTTAAAATATCAACAATATAGTCAATTAACAATATTAAATGAAGGAAGCGAATCGAATTAAGGCTCAAGAGCAAATACGAAATAACAAAGTATTCCGAACGATGAATCACCTACAACAAATCTTAGATGAATATTATCTTGACGGCATAATAGGATTAATACCGTATGGTATCGGTGATTTGTTAACAGCAATATTTGGGTTGTTGTATATTTGGTTCGCCTTTGGGAAAGTCAAAAGTTTACCCCTAACACTGGCAATATTAAATAACTCCCTACGAGATGTCTTTCTTGGACTTATCCCGTTTTATATTGGCAACGTTATAGATTTTTTTCATAAATCCAACACTCAGAACATGAGATTGATAACAGGATTTGTTGAAGGTAATGAACAGATTATTAGAGAAGTTAATAAGAAAGCCGTACAGAGTGGATTCTTTATTGTAATCTTTTTAATATTAATAGTGTCATTAATATTTATCATTATTTATTTAACCGACATGATTTTTAGGTTATTCTAAAAAAGCTATAGAGAAGACAAAAGTCATAATATGTCAAATGATAAGTCCTAAAAAATGTATTATAAACAGCATTTAGGATTTATCGAATTATAAATCGTATACGTTTAGAAAACAACGTTAAATCCAAATCTTATTCCCTGTTTCGAAATACCTGGCGCATGTGTATAGGTAAGACGTTTCACATAATCAATTTCCAGACATTTCAATATATTGTGAATACCCACGACTAGTTCTAAATAAGGATCATGTGTCATGACGGTTGTACCTTCAGGAAAACGGTAAAGATTCGGATCATAACTATTCTTGTCTAAGAGTGGATTGTTTTTATCTGTAAGATGTCCCCACATGCCTTTAAAAGCAAAATACTCACGCCATTTCATTTTTCTAATTAAAGGAATACGATTTAAAATCTTTCCCTCTAAATTCCATGCCATATTAAATTGTGCATAACGGTCATTTAAAAATTCCATATTTTCCATTAAGTTGAATGACCCTTGGTGTTCGAAATATGAAGTATTAACAGGGGGCATTATTAAAAGAAGATACGGCACTTTATTCCACTGTGCTCCAGCTTTAATTCTTAGATCAAAATGTCCCCAACTGCCAAGCCAAAATCTTTTATAAGCTGATATTTCAGTCATGTTATAGCAAAAATCAGAACCTAATAATCCTTTAATTCCTATTGTATGAGTAAGAGTATATCGAGGGGCATCAAGGTTTACCTCTATACGTTGCTGTTTGGAGTTGATATAACTTTGTCCTGGTCGATAATCGAGTCCAAAAGTTATAGAAGACATCCTGACCTTATCTATGATATCTCCATCCATTTTTTGATAAATTAGCCTCCCCATCGGACGATTACCCTCTGTGGTAAAATTAAAACTTGTTGCAAGTCCATAATCTGTTTCCCACATGAAATTTACCATCTGTCGTTCGAATAGATAAAATTTTTCAACCTTCACAGGTCTGAACGTCATAAAAATATTATCTTTATTGTGTTTGAGGTATTTATCTGAAGGAGATTCAATATCTCTATATGATTCTAAAGAAAGAGTGCGGATTGGAAATTCAATAGGCTGATACTCAGGTTTATTGAAAGAATATATCACCTTTGCTCCGTAATAATGACTCTTTGATTTCGTGCCATAAGCATAGTACCCATCAAAGAACCAATGCGGATTAAAATTTGCAGTAGTACGAGCAGCAACTCTTAAACGAATTCCGTCAATGAAATTTTTCGAAATGAATGTATTTACTGGACCTATATCAACTTTACTTGGTGATTCTGCAGTTCCAGTTTCAATAAAATTTTCAAGCAAAGCCTTGGTAACAAACATGAACCACTTGAAATTCTTTGTCTGCCCCATTTTTGCAATAAAGGAATCTATACTGGCCTCACTCTTAGTTAAACTTGTTGTACGGTGTTGACTCCAATATGCATCATCCCTCATTCTAGCGTTTGAGTCATAGGCCAGCTTAGCTTTGCCTCTAAAAAGATGATTGTCAATAGGGTTAAAAGTGTAATCATGCATTCCTGTCGTACGTATGACTATGACTCGGCTCAAAAGGTCTGTCAATTTAAGTTCAGCTACCATATTGTCTGTGGTTAATACCCACTCACCACATGGAAGTTTAGTATATTCTTGAAGAAATTTCATTGCATCTACGAAATTCACACCTGTATTAGCTGGAAGCTGCATATCACATTTTCTCACATGCAATGAGCTATCATTCAAGACATATAGTTCTCCTCTGAAACCAAAGTCTTGTTGATTTGCAGGCATAAATTGCAAACGTATGCATTGGTCGTTATTCACCATCACGGTGTCGTCTATGTAGAAATGATAAAATGAAATAGCAGTTGAACCTATTGGTGATGGGAACCGTGATTGTAGAAGTTCTATCTGATCATTATAAAGATCAATATCCTTGAAAAGATCTTTTACCATTGTATTCAACGTACTACCAGTTTGAATTAGTTTGGATATGCCCTTGGTAGTCTGTCCTTTAATGATATCTTTTTCGTCCTTTGGCTCCTTGCGGTAAATATGTTGGGTAAGGGTTTCATCAACAGAGAATGGCAGAATCAGTTTTCCATTGTAAGGACATGTTTCAACTTGGTCTTTTAACCAAGGTGCCTTTTTGAACACTCCCGATTCCATATCATCAGGAGTAAGATTGTTCAATGCCATTGTAACCTTTTGATATTTATTAAATTGGTAATATTGGTGATTTTCCAAATGGGTTTGTTCCTTTGCGGCTATAACCCTTTTCATCAGTTCCACCGCAGGATTATTCTTCCTTGAATACTTATGGCGACGTTTTGCCTTTACGACAATACCCTCTAACTGTTTTGTGTCGTTAATAAGTTTAATCTCTAACACATCAGGCGTCTTTTTCGTAATCTTAATTTTACGTGGCTTATACCCTACCGCTGTAACGGTCAAGACGTCTCCGTTGATCCTTGCAATAACAAACTGCCCCGAGGCATTACTTGAAGCGCCTATTTTCAGTTTACTATAAATTGCATTTGCATAGGAAATGCTGTCACCTGACTGTGAATCTACAACATTACATTGTAAATTCTGGGCATTGGCACAAACAGCCAATGTCCAGAAAAATAAAAATAAAGATAAAAATTTAATCGATTTCTTCATCTGCTTCATAACCACCCATTTCGCGGATTGCATTCTTGAGCATCGTATATTGCTCAAAGAGATTGTTTACAGCCTCCTCACCCTTAGTGTAATCGTGCATTGGACTCTTCAAGAAGAAACTCAGGAAACGCTGTATTCCATAGCGACCAGCCCGAGCAGCCAAATCGCTAAGCAAGGTGAGATCAAGCAACAAAGGTGCTGCAAGGATAGAATCGCGGCATAGGAAATTAATCTTAATCTGCATGGGGTATCCCATCCACCCAAAAATATCAATATTGTCCCAACCTTCCTTATCGTCATTGCGAGGAGGATAATAATTAATACGCACCTTATGATATATATTTCCGTATAAGTCAGGTTGTTCTTCTGCTTTGCAAATTGTTTCAAGAGTTGAAAGTTTGCTTACTTCCTTTGTATGGAAGTTAGCAGGCTCATCGAGAACAAGTCCATCACGATTACCAAGAATGTTAGTTGAGAACCAACCCGCTAATCCAAGAGAACGTGTCTTTATAATAGGGGCAAACCCAGACTTGACAAGTGTTTGTCCAGTTTTAAAATCTTTACCTGAAATAGGCATTCTAGTTTGTTCAGAAAGTTCCCACATTGCAGGAATATCCACCGTTGTATTAGGAGCACCCATAATAAACGGACATCCTTCTGTCAATGCAGCATAAGCGTAACACATTGAAGGGGCAATATGCTCACGGTCATCCGACTTGAAAGCTTCTTCAAACTGTGCTAGATTTTTATGATATCTTTCATCGTAAGGAACGTATATTTCTGTAGATGCTGCCCAGATAACAACTATTCGACTGCAATTATTTGCTTTTTTGAAGTTTTGAATATCTTTTTTCAATTCAACAACCATGTCCCAACGGGTCTTGCAATCCTTTACATTGTCACCGTCAAGGCGTTTTGCATAGTTCTTATCAAAAGCGGCTTTCATAGGCTTAATAGCTTCAAGCTCATCACGAACAGGCTCTATATCCTTTGCTTTTAACACTTCTGCATAAACTGCTGCCTGATAGGCATTTTGAGGATATACGTCCCACGTTCCGAAAACAATATCATTTAGATCAGCTAATGGTACGATATCCTTGTAGTGAAGATACTTTTTGTCCGTGCCTTTACCTACACGAATCTTGTCGTATTGGGTCATCGAACCTATTGGCTTTGCCAACCCTTTACGTGTCATGAATACTCCAGTCATAAATGTGGTAGCAACGGCTCCACAGCCAACGACCATGATTCCAAGTTTACCCTCTGCGGGAGCTACTTTTCCTTGTTTCATTTCAATACAGTATTTAAGTTCATTATAAAACGGCATTTGAGCCTATTTATTATTTAATTTAAAAATCTCTTCATTTATCAACTTGGAGTAATTGGGCAATGTCTTGGATAATTACATCTGCAATACTCACGGGATGCACTTCATTTGTCCAACCTTCACCTTGTATCCATACAGTTTTGCAGCCGATACTATGGGCGGGAACGATGTCTTTTGCATAGCTGTCTCCAACGACAACAACATCTTCTGGTGTCATATTGAGAGCTGTTACACCCAATTGGAATATCGCAGGATCAGGTTTTCGCACATTAACCACAGCACTTTCAACTATCCCGACAAATAAATTGTCAAATCCAAATTCATTGAGAACAACCGAAATATTTCCATAGAAATTACTCACAAGCACGAGGGGATATTTCCCCTTAAGTTTTAAAAGGACCTCTCTGCTATGGGCTGTATGTTTTCTTACGTTTTCATACAAATCTGTAAGCACAGCATTTTTCATACTCACTAAGTTGAAGCCTGTAGCCGACAGAAACCCCTTGGTCGATAAGTATTCAAACTCTAAAGTGAGCTTTATCTCCAATGTTTTGTAGAAAGAATAATCAGGCTGAATAATAAAATTTGCACCCAATTTTCTTTCTGCAAAAACATAAGCCTCTCTAAATATCCCTTCTGAAACTGGCACGTTGTTTCGCTCATAAGCATGCCAAATCATCTTTCCCCAATGACAGCCACCAGTATCCAAAGTTCCACCGTAATCAAATATAATTCCTTTAAATTCCATAGAATGATTTTTCTTATAATTTCAAACGGATCTTTTCACAAAGCTCTTCATGACGTTTATGCATGTAGATGTAAATAATGTTGTAGAGGGTAATCTCTAATAGAAAATAAACCCACGGAATATTCAGTAAGCAAGTGATATAAATAAATATAGCCCGTGAATTGAAAGTTAGAAAATTTGTCATGGGCATTAAAGGCCTGCTACCTTTCAGAAATTCCTCTTTCCATTCTTTAGGCATTTTCTCCACGGTCCGAAAATTTGTCTCAATTGTTTTGCGGAGTTTTTGAAACTCTGGGGTCCGCTTCTCTTGACTTTTACAATAATTTTGATAATTAGAATGAAATGCTCTATCCCAAAACACACCCTCTTTACCTTTCAATTTTTCTAATTCTGCGCGTTGTGCTTCATATGTATCTAGCTCCGAGCCTTCATCACCCTTTAAAAAATAGAGATGTATTTGACGATAATAGTCACTTAAAGAACTTTGCTGCATGTGGCTTACTATTCCTGCTATGGCAGCAAGGGCCAAGCCGTAAAATCCCCATGGCTCAGATGTTCCGAGCATATTTTGGTTCCATATACGCAGCACGATTGCCAAATAGATAGCAAAAAACCAAACATCGCCGGCAAAACCGTCAAGACAACGGCCAATCATTGACTTCTGGTTTGTTAGTCTCGCCAGTTGACCATCAGTGGAATCACAAAAGTTCGCAAGCATCAGGAGCATGACTCCAAACAAATTATGCAAGAAATCCGTAAAATAAAACATCACTCCTGCTGCCACCCCTAAAAACATAGAGAGAACGGTAATGTAGTTGGGGGCAACACCAAGTTTGTGCCAAAGTAAGGCAAATGCCAGACCTATCGGACGCGTAAAATGTACATCCAACCACTCCTCCGTATCCTTAGACTTAAGGGATGCTGCTAACAGTTCTTTTATTTTTCTTCCTTTTATCTTATCTTCCATCATATTTCATAACGTAATTTGCAATCGCAGAGGCTGCTTCTTCCCTACAGCGTGAAAAACTTGGCCAGTCATTAAAATCAATGATGAAATAATCACCATCATCATTCACTATTGCATCTCCACCATAAATTGGTGTGCTTACAACTCGTGCAAGCTGTCCTGCCGCATTTTTGAGTTCCTCACATTCAAAATAAATATGCCTCGGTTTACCATTGATCAATTCATCTCCGAATTTTGAAATTCCATCATCACCGGGATAATATATTTTAAAAAAGTCCGCACCATCTATTCCATAAAATTTGATTAAATCTCCATTTATATGAGCTTGAACAACAATATCTTTGATTCCCTTGTTGGCGAATGCTTTCTTGACTTCTTCAAGTTCTTGTTTGTCCCTGCAATATCTTACATCTTCTTTTGATTGTGCTGATGCATCGCCTCTTTTCACCCAATAGCCATTATTTCCAATTTCTGGAGGTGACGGAATATTAAACTGACGCATCAAGCGATGCAGATTACCTCTTCGACATTGTTCAACTCCTTTAGCAGGATTTATTATCAATGCATTCCCCAAAGAGTCACTCTTCAACAGCTCCAATGTCTTCGATGACCTTCCCATATTCAAAATGACATCAGCGCCTTGGAGACAATCAATTGCAAGATTCGTCTCTGGTATCATCACACCTCGAAAGCGCTCCAAAACCATCAGGAGAATAGCTTTGTCGTTTTCAACTGAATTTGGTGAAAAACATTCGGCTCGCTGAATCCCTACTACTTTCATTGTTTTAAGAAATCCTCAGCCTTAATAATGTCTTGAACATGATCAATGTCTAAAACTTTAGAGAAAGGATAAGCATGAACCGTTAAACCGTCGCTTAAAAGAGCGCGTTGAAAATTACGCATTTTACTTCTCCCACTGCTGATACAACGGTTAAGAGTGGTGATGGTGCGTGGAGTCAGGCCATAAATTCCTCCAGATATATACTTATAGTCTGCATCATTTTTGTCAAAAAAACCATTGACTATCAATTCTTTCTCTACCCCTACATACAAAGGCTTTTCGTCATCAACAAAATCAGTTACTCCCATGAAGGCATCAACATTTTCATGTAATGCTCGATGAAATGATTTTATATAATCCTTAAAATCTTCTTCTTGAAATATGGTATCGACAGTAGTTAGAACAAATGGCTCATTTCCTAAAAACTTACTCAATTCAAAAAAGCTATGCATTGAACTGGGAGTCGATTTAACTATCAAATTAAGTGTAACTTGTCCATTGTCTTTAATGCGGTTTTTAACTTCATTCAGATGTTCAGCAACTTCTGTCATCGCACTATTGCAGATAACGCATATTTCAGAAGCAGTATTCTGAAGAAAGATCCTAATTAACCGGTCAATAAGAAACTCACCATTGATCTTTACTAATGGTTTTGGGGATTTCACCCCTTCCTCAACAAGACGCGAACCTTCACCAGCGGCGATTATTGCATATTTCATTTTATTAAATTCAATATCATTATAGTTATGGAATTTAATTCCCTCACCAGCTTTTACCAAGTTGTCTTCAGATTTCTATTATTAAAATAATAGAGAATCTAAAGTGTTTCTCGACATCCATTATATATAGGTACGTCACATACAATGCAAAGATACTATTTTTTTACCAATGCAGGCAATTTGAAATGATATTTTACGTTTTATTTATGACCCCCAAAAACGGAAAATCAAACTATTTCACTAAATCTTTAACTGGGAAATCATCTAAACTTTTAATATATTCGCATCTCACATATCGCATTCTATCCATCACCTCTTTACAGACAGTCTTGCTTATGTCCAAACCGAGATTTTCATATTTGTCTTTCGGGTGTGCCTCCAGTAGAGTAACCATCTTTCCAATGGTTATTTTATCTGTGTCACTTGTTGGAGAAAATGTAATTTCATTTAAATCCATTGAGTTGTTTTCAGCAATCAGATTTACTTTGCAAAGATTATAGAGTATATCGGTGATCACTCGAATAGGAATGTTTGATAAAGTCTTTAATTCCAACGCTGTGTATGGACGCTGACCACGAGCAAAACGATTGCATATATGACTTAAAATCACAGCACTCATCATCATTCTGTTGAGATGGCTCACATCTTTGGTTTCAATCAAATATTCATAAAATTCTAAATTTTGATTGGTGTAACATAATTCCGCACAAAAAAGACAGATATACCATGATATTTGCATCCATAACATAAATAAGGGAAGAGCCGCAAGTGATCCATAAATGGCATTATAACTTGTTAATAAAATTTGTCCGTGAATATATACCCATTGCAAGCCTAACATAAGTGCTCCAGCCAACACACCTGGTCCTATGGCTTTAGACACCTTTACTTTAGTGTTCGGCATGAAAATGAACAATACGACAAAAATCATCGACATGACAAACCAAGGCAGAATATAGTGAATTAAGAATCTGGCCATTGACCCCAAGACCCAATACTCCTTTAACTGGTCAGCAAATCCATAAATGAATATGCTCAAACCAGACATGATGACAATGGCAATGGGAACCAAAAACATCATGGAGGTATAATCTGTCAGTATTCTCCGCAATGGACGTGTGCCCTTTACTTGCCAAATTGAATCAAACACTTGTTCTACAGTATTAATCAATGAGATAATACTGTAAAGCATAAATATCAGGCCTATACCAATAAATAAACCAGTTTGTGCATGTACAAGATAGGAATTAGCCAATTGTATCAACCAATTTGCAACCTCTGGTTGTCCGGAGAAAGTCTCACGACAAACTTCCTCAATATATTTTCCAAACCCAAAGCCATTGGCAATTGCAAAAATCATGGACACCAATGGGACAATTGCCAGTATTGTACTAAAAGATAATTGCGTGGCATAGCCAATATGGCCTCTCTCAAAGAAAAAGATAATTGCCAAATAAACTTTTTGCAACATACGCAAAAGCAAGTTCCTATGAGGTGAGGAGTTGTCATTTTTCTTCCACATTCCTATTTTAAAGAAGTGTTTTATACTTTCTATTGTCATTTCTTACTGTTTTAATGAACGCAATGATACATAATACAAAGATAATAAAAGAATTATATGAAACTCATCAAATTAGCTGAAATTTTCACGAATAAATTTTTAAAACATCAATAGATTCTGTAATAACATCATCTGTAATTGACTCTCAAGAGCACTTTTTCAATTTATTTGAGCAACTTAGTATCATCTACAAGAGGCCGACAAACATCTCTTCATAAACATCTAATAATCAGCGCGATATATTCCAATTTCCAAAAGGTCATCTTTTACACTGTGATAGCTTAGCTTTTCATTTACGAAAGCTCAGCTATTGCGAGTCGAAAGATTATGTCAACTGCCACATAGGGGATTCTTATCAACTTCCGCACCAACTTGCCGTGCCCGCACAATTACCTTTCAAAGGATTATAGTTGATTCCTCTATTGGAAAAACACTTGAAACTAAAATGAAACAAGATAATTGTCATTTGTTATTAGCAAATAAACCTTATTGAAATATTGCTGAATTAACTTTGCAACTAAAATTAAATCAAGTAAAAAATGAAAGTATTATTTGTTGTTCAAGGGGAAGGACGTGGCCACCTAACACAGGCCTTAACTTTAGAAAAAATGTTGACTGACAATGGGCACTCTGTAGTTGGTATTCTTGTTGGTAAAAGTTGCGTGCGTGAGCTGCCTGAATTTTTCATTAACCGTGCCCAAGCGCCCGTTCAGAGTTTTCTCAGTCCAAATTTTCTTCCATCAAAAACAAATAAGCACATAGGCCTGACTCGTTCTATTATTTATAACATCATCAAGTCTCCAAATTATATGTCAAGCATTCACTTTTTGAAAAATCATATTGACAAGTCCGAGGCCGATTTAGTTATAAACTTTTATGAAGTTCTGACTGGCATAACCTATTATCTCTATCAACCTCAAGTTCCGGAAGTATGTATTGGGCATCAATATATGTTTTTACATCCTGAATACCAGCTGCCAGAAGAGCACAAATTCAGTCAACAACTAATGATAGCATTTACAAAGGTCACATGCTTGGGAGCTAAGAAAAAACTCGCGCTGTCATTCCGCAAGTACGAAGATGACAATATTCAAAATTTATCTATCGTCCCTCCCCTACTCCGTTCTGAAGCTACAAGCATACCAAGACATCATGGCGATTATGTGTTAGGATATATTCTAAATGCCGGATTTAGCGAAAATGTGATAGAATGGCACAAAAGAAATCCGAAACTTAATCTTCATTTTTTCTGGGATAGGAAAGATGCCGCGGAAACTACAATAATTGATGAAACATTGACTTTCCATCGTATCGATGACAAGAAATTCCTTCATTATTTAGCTAATAGCAAGGCTTATGCAACAACAGGAGGCTTCGAATCCGTTTGCGAAGCCATGTATATGGGGAAACCAGTGTTGCTGGTGCCTGCACACGTGGAACAAGAATGCAATGCATTCGAGGCAATGAATCAAGGTGCTGGAATTGTTTCTAATAATTTTAATATTGACCAATTGGTGGAATTTTGTCATGAATATGGTGAAGATGTTGAGTTTAGAATGTGGGAGAATGAGGCCGAAATGAGAATTATTTCACGATTAGAGGCGGTAGTTGAAAAATACAATGACAAAATTAACGCATATCCAGTTAAAACCTCTTATGCAGCTGGATAAAAATATTCGTACATCTAAAGAACTCAATATTGGAGGAACCCAATATACCTTACAGCAAAGTAGAATCTTCGTTATTGGTGAGTTTGTGTTGGATTGTGGGTGAACCAAAGGTGACTGTAACTATTCAGCAATAGCCATACGCCATCTCCCATCCTACAATGATAGGATGGT
>ERZ1673749.697-NODE-697-length-32583-cov-7.807059_pt1 | contig 32583 bp, 24 predicted proteins | sample MGYA00580204_ERZ1673749 | MGnify/ENA primary metagenome ERZ1673749 (study PRJEB41218, sample SAMN15661745) | gut metagenome | host: Homo sapiens | place: Canada: London | collected 2015-08-20/2019-03-30 | study: EMG produced TPA metagenomics assembly of...
GGGGAGAGGGAAGCCCTTCTTCAGAAGGGTTCCCTCTCCCCTCCCCAATCTTCAAAACCTCACATCCCCCTGCACCTTCCGCACGACGACGAACTCGTCGCGCTGGCAGCCGGTCGGACCGTAGTAGTTGAAGAAATAGGAAAGCTGCCCGTACCCGCCGATCATCTGGGTCGGCTTGACGAGAGGCCGGGTGAGGCTGTTGTGCGTGCCGCCGCGCGTTCCGGAAAGCGGCGAAAGCGGCACGTTGACGGTACGCTCCTGCGCATGATGGATGTATGTCTTGCCATGCGGGATACGATGGCTCACCACCGCGCGGCCCATGAACACACCGTTCGCGTTGAAACACTCCAGCCAGTCGTTGTCGGCAATGCCCGCGGAGGCCGCATCGTCGTTGTTCAGCCAGATCTCCCCACCGCCACGGGACAACTCGCGCATGATGTGGTTGTCCGAATAGGAGGAATGGATCGACCACTTGCTGTGCGGCGACAGGAAGTTGAGCACCAGATCCTTGTCCGTTCGCGGAATGCGCGGTCCGGAGATCTCGCCTATGGCCGCGAGGGACAGCGGCGGACGGTACACGGGCAGAGCCTCGCCGAGTCCGCGCATCCATTCGTGATCCATGTAGAAGTGCTGGCGCCCCGTGAGCGTGTGGAACGGCACCAGCCGCTGCACGTTCAGTTCAAAGGGCGCGTAGGTCCGGCCGTGGACTTCAATGCCGCTCCAGTTCGGGCTGGTGAAACCCTTTGTGGGACGGGCCGTGATGCCCTCAAAGGTCAAATGCTGATCCTGCACCGGGCGGGAAAGATCGTTGAGCTTGAAACCGGTCTGCTTTTCCAGCCCGGCCCACGAGCGCACCCCCACATCGCCATTGCTTTCCGGGGACAGGGCCAGCATGATTTCACAGGCGTCCTTGGCGTTGTCGATGCGGGGCATACCTTCGCTGACGCCCGGCTCGGAAACCACGCCGAGACGCGCCTTAAGCTGTTCGTATTCCGGCGCGCACGACCACGACACACCCTTCGCGCCCACGCCGCCGGGCTTGGCGACGTTGGGGCCGAGCGCGGAGTACATCTTGTAGATGTCGGGATAGGGCCGCTCCACGACCTTGAGATTAAACATCGTCTTGCCGGGTACGGGTTCCGCGTCGCCCCTGCGCCAGTCTCGGACCTCGCCGAAGGGCTGGCCTATCTCGCCGGGGGTGTCGTGCAGGAGCGCCGTCGCCACCATGTCCTTGCGGACGCCGAGATGCTTGCCCGCCAGTTCGGAGAACTTCTGGGCGATGGCCTTGAACTGATCCCAGTTGGTCCGGGCTTCCCACGCGGGGTCGGTCGCCGGATTGAAGGGATGGATGAACGGATGCATGTCCGTCGAGGACAGGTCGTGGTATTCGTACCAGTGCGCCGCCGGGAGCACGATGTCGGAATAGACACATGTCGTGCTCATGCGGATTTCGGACGTCACCATGAGGTCCAGCTTGCCGCCGCCCACGCCTTCCGGGGAATCCGGCTCGGGCGTGGTGCGGATGGTCTCAGGCTGGCGGGCCTCCTCGCCGAGGAAGGAACTTTCGGTGCCGAGCAGATACTTGAGGAAGTATTCATGCCCTTTGACGTTGGAGCCAAGCGGATTGGCACGCCAAAAGACCATGACGCGGGGCACGTTGGCGGGATCGTCTGGCGCGTCCACGGACAGCTCGAGATCCCCGGACTTGAGGCGTTCGAGGGTATGGGCCACGATCTCCTCATTGGAAGCCGCCCCGGCCTTGGCCGCCTTTTCGCAGGTTTCGAGGGAATTTTCCTTGAACTGCGGGTAGAACGGCAGCCAGCCGAGCCGCGCGGCAAGGGCGTTGCAGTCCGCCGGATGGTCGGGGAGGCTCCCCTTGCGGTCTGGCGGCGTGAGCTTGTCCATACTGAGAAGCTCGTGACGCCACGAATCGAGCGCGAAATAATAGAACGATGTTCCGTTGTGCAGGCGCGGCGGCCCCATCCAGTCGCTGCCCACGGTCACGGTGGTCCAACCCGCCAGCGGGCGTACCTTCTCCTGCCCCACGTAGTGCGCCCAGCCCCCGCCGGATACGCCCTGACAGCCGCAGAGCGTGGTCAGGGAAATCATGGCCCGGTAGGTCACGTCGTTGTTGTACCAGTGGTTGACGCCCGCACCCATGATGATCATGGAACGCCCGCCCGTGCGCTCGGCGTTGTCCGCGAATTCCCGGGCCACGCGGATCATATCCTCGGCGGGGACGCCTGTGATAGCCTCCTGCCATGCGGGAGTGGCGTAGGCCCGAACGTCTTCGTAACCGGACGCCACATCCCCGCCGTGCCCGCGATCGATGGCGAGGCTTGCCGCGAGGATGTCGAACACCGTGGTGACGAGGCGTTCCTGCTGTTTGCCGTCCGCGCCGGTGACGGCCAGACGGCGCACCGGGACGGCCCCCTTGCGAAGGGACGGCTGGCCTTCAAAAAAGACGGGGAACGCGGCAAGCTTCCATTCCGTCTCATCGTCGAGATCCGCATAACTGAGGACCGGATCGAGATCGGCGCGGTCGTAGCAGTCGCGCATCTCAAGGTTCCAGGTCCCTTCTTCGCCGTAACGGGACCCGATGGAGCCGTTGGGCACGGCCGGGCCCTTGCGGGTACGGTCGTGGATCACAAATTTCCATTCCGGGTTGTTGCCGCCGAGCCCCAGATCCGAAGCGCGTACGCAGCGGCCCGGCGCAAGCACGGTTTCGCCGTCCCGTTCCTCTTCATCGAGGAACAGCAGGAACGGCAGGTCCGTGAAGCGCTTGGCGTAATCCTCAAAATACGGCACGCGACGATCGAGATAAAATTCTTTCAGGACGACATGGTCCATCGCCATGGCCAGTGCGCCGTCCGTACCCGCGCGTACGGGCAGCCAATGGTCGGCGAACTTGGTGAAGTCGGCGTAGTCCGGGGAAATCGCGGCAATTTTAGTGCCCCGATACCGGGCCTCGACATAGAAGTGGGCGTCCGGCGTGCGGGTCTGAGGCAGGTTGGAACCCCACGAGATGATGTAGCCCGCGTTGTACCAGTCCGCGCTCTCGGGCACGTCTGTCTGCTCGCCCCAAATCTGCGGGGAGGCCGGGGGCAGGTCGCAGTACCAGTCGTAGAAGCTGACCATACTCGCGCCGAGCATGGACAGGAACCGCGCCCCGGATGCGAAGCTGGTCATGGACATGGCGGGCAGCGGCGTGAAGCCGAAAATACGGTCCGGGCCATGTTTTTTGATGGTGGAAATGAGCGAGGCGGCGATGATCTCGGACGCCTCATCCCACGAGAAGCGGACAAAACCGCCCTTCCCCCGCGCCTGCTGGTAGGCCTTGCGTTTGGCCGGATCGGACTGGATGGCCTCCCAAGCGGCTACGGGATCGTTGTTGCTGGCCTGTTTCGCGGCTTTCCACATTTCGAGCAGCTTGCCGCGGATATACGGATACTTCACGCGCAACGGGCTGTAGACGTACCACGAAGCCGAGACGCCGCGAGGGCAGCCGCGAGGCTCGTAGTCGGGGAAATCGGGGTGAGGCGTGGGATAGTCGGTCTTTTGGGCTTCCCACACGATGATCCCGTCCTTGACGAACACATCGAAAGAACAGGACCCCGTACAGTTGACCCCGTGGGTGGAACGCACCACCTTGTCGTGCTGCCAGCGCCGCCGATAGTAGTCTTCCCACGAACGGCCGCCCTGCCGCTCTTCATAAGGATGGTGGGCATTCTCGAAATTGTGAGCCAGTTCTCTGGCCCGCTGGCCGAAGTACCTGAGCGTTCGAGAGTTGAGGAAACGCATGAAGCCTCCTTGGACAATCGTGTCTTTTCAGAAGATTGTAGAAGGAGGGCCTCCACTTGCAATGAGTATCATACAGCGGCCAGCGCCGTAGAACCATGCAGCGGCGGCTCCGTGGGGCTCAGTCCCCGGCCTTGAAATAGGCTTTGGGGTTTACGCCGAGCTTGCGGAGCTTGGAGACAAGGGTACTGGCTGGAATCCCCAGTATCCTGGCGGCGCCGCGCGGGCCGCTGACCCTGCCCCGCGTGTATGCGAGGACATGATGGATGTATGAAGTCGTCACTTCCTCCAGCATCATGGAGGGAGCCTCCGCTCCATTGAACGTTTGCCCGGCGGCAAGAGGCGGGAACGCGGAAAGCGGCGACTCGCTTCTCCTCTGCAAAAGAACCGTGAGGGCGTTCGCCAAAGGGATGCGAAGGCTCTCGCAAATCTGAAGATGCTCTTCCGTGTATTTGTTTTTGCCTATCGCCGAGATGGAAATATAAAAACAGTGCAGGAAGCGATCGTCGACGAGCAGGGGAAAGAAGATGGAAGTCTCCTCCGCCATATGCAACATCGTGAAAACACGGGTGCGGGATGTGCCGTCTTTTGAGGAAAGGATACTGGCTTTGTATTTATCTCCCGAACAATCGGGATCAAGGTACAGTTCATAGACGAGCGCATCAGGGATAGTCACTACTCTGGGAGGAGAAAAGACTGTCTTATTAACAGCATAGTGCGCGAGTTGCGTAATGTGGTTGGTATCGAATTCCCTGACGACCAGCGAGGCCACGGGCATAAACTGGACGAAAAACGTCGCCAAGAACGACGCGTACCCGTCCAGTGTAACATTTTTGAGGGCTTGTTCCAGCAATAGGTGCAAAGCGCTTTCCGGATCGAACTTCATAGATGCCTTTTCTGGGATGCGATTCCTGAACCTGGACAGAAAATCCACGCAGCCCTTTTAGCACTTGGTAGTTTTTTTTCAAATCATGCCTCAGAGGAGGACAATTGTTTTTTTGCTCTGACAAAAAAAGTATCTGTATATCGTTAAAAATAGATGCTCCGGCGACGGGTTCTCCGGGAGGCAGTACCGACATGTCCATGTCAGAGGTGAGCCGGGTTCAGGGCTGCCATTACGATATAGCGAATAAAACAAATTACCTCCTTGGCTCTACCCCAACAAGCGGAAGATTTGGGACCTTTTGATCGGATATATCGGTTGTTCAAAAAAGATATATTCAGAATTCTTTTTTTATTTGCGATAAATATTTTTAGGCAAATGTACATAGTTAGCACTTGATTATTTTTATTTTAACAAAATTTTTATGTATAAAAACGATTTTTTGATCAGGAAATATTTTCCCCATAACGGTCAAATGCGGCACAGTTTGACACATCCTCAGAGGTATTGCATAGTAGTAAATTATAATAAAGAATAATGCATATCATGTACTTGATATGAAACCTGTTTTATATTGGCAACGCATTTTTTCCCATCAAAAAAGCATACGCAAAACACAAGGCTGTTTTGAGAGTTCATTGAGGAGATCTATTCATGGAATATGATGCATTAAAACAGCCTGACCGGATTACCCATGAATACAACATGCTGATGAGTTCCATGCACGTCAGCGTGGGGAAACATTTGCTTGATCCCTATTTTACAGTGATCTGGGCCAACGATTTTTTTTATGAAAAAACGGGGTATGGCCGCGAAGAGTATGAAGCAACCTTCCATAACCATGTCAGCGAGTATTATTCAGCCTTTCCCGACGTCTATGAAACCATGGGGAAATTCATCAAAACGGCTCTGAAACATGGCGAACCGTCTTATGAGTTTGTTTGCCCGATGCCCGTGAAGGGCGGCAGCCGTATATGGATCAAAGTCGTCGGGACTTTTACGAAAGAGACGGTGGACGGTATCCCTGTTATCTACAGCGTGTTCACCGATATCACGGATCTCGTACAGGCACAGACGGAAAAAAGCATCACCTATGACAATCTGCCCGGTTTTATAGCCAAATTCCAAATCCGGGCGGGATGTGCTCAGGAACGCTTTACCTTCCTTGATGCCAATGACCGCTTCATCGACTTTTTCGGTGCACGGGCGGCGGGTGATGCCCCGTACTCTTTGGTCAACTGGGATTCCGCGCGCAACCAGCAGGCCCTGAACGAACACTACCCGGCCATGCGGGAAGGCAAGCCGGTGCATTTCACCGTTCAAGCGAAGACGTTACAAAACGATGACGCATGGTTGCAGCTCAACGGGGACTGCATCGACGTCATACAGGGCGATCCCGTGTACCTCTTCATCTACATTGACATCACGGATATCACCGAGCAGAGGGTACTCCAGAAGAAGCTGGAGGAGCGTTCGGAGCTGCTGCGCAACGCCCTGGAAATGGCGGAACGGGCCAACCGGGCCAAGTCCGATTTTCTCTCGCGCATGTCCCACGACATACGCACCCCCATGAACGCGATCATGGGGATGCTCTCCATTGCCAAAGAATCGTGGGATGACCCCGATCGGGTGCGGGACTGTCTGGATAAAGTGGAAAACTCCGCCAGATTTCTGCTCGCGCTCATCAACGATATCTTGGATATGTCCAAAATCGAGAGCGGGAAAGCCATATTAAAGAAAAAAGCCTTCGACTTTGCGGCATTCACACGAAACCTCGCCGCCATGTTTTATGGCCAGGCCGAGAAAAAACAGGTACGCTTTCAGGTCCTGCTTGGGCGGAGCCTGGCTGAAGCCTATGTGGGGGATGAGCTCAAACTGAACCAGATCCTCATCAACCTGCTCGGCAATGCGATCAAGTTTACGGAACCGGGCGGCAGCGTACTGCTTTCGGTACAGGAGGATAAACGCTCAAACAAGGCATCGGAACTCGTCTTTACCGTCACGGATACCGGTATCGGCATGGAAAAGTCTTTCCTCAAGAAAATATTCGAGCCGTTTGAGCAGGATTCGCAGCAAAGGAGCAATCAGGGCGGTTCCGGGCTCGGTTTGTCCATCGCCGAAAAGTATGCCCGCATGATGAACGGCGGCATCGAGGTGGACAGCGCTCCCGGTAAAGGCAGCACGTTCGTCGCCCGTATCTGGCTGGAAAACGACGAGGCGCAGGCCCCGGTTTCATTGGAGGAACGTTTCCGGCACCTTAAGGCTCTTGTCGTCGATGCTGATGCCGAAGAGCTCGAATACACCTGCTCGCTCTTGTTCCGGTTCGGAGTGGCCGCTGAGGGCTTCGCTTCCGGCGATATGGCACTGGAGCGGCTGGATGCGGCGGTACGGCAGGGCGAATCCGATATAATCGTACTGGTGGACTGGGGAAACGCCCGGCCAGCCGCCGACGCATTGATCCGGCAAATACGGAAAAGCGTTGAGGAGAACGGGCCGGTCATCGCTGTTGCGGCCTACGACTGGAGTGCGATCAAGGTGAAAGCCCTTGAGGCAGGAGCCGACGTATTCCTGCAAAAACCGCTGTTCGCTTCGACTTTATACGATCTTTTGCTTTCCCTGACGCAGGACAGGCCCCTTGCGTGCGACGCGAATCCAGAGGAGGGGTTCGACGGCGAACGCGTGCTGCTGGTGGAAGACAATGCTCTCAACCTGGAAATCGCGGTGACCCTCCTGACCACGCGTAAACTGCAAGTGGACACGGCCCGGAACGGCCAAGAGGCCGTGGAGAAATTCCGCGGCAGCGAAGCCGGATATTACCTTGCCATCCTCATGGATATCCAAATGCCGATCATGGACGGCCTTGAGGCCACCCGGCGCATCCGTTCTCTGGCACATGATGATGCGGAGAGGATACCCATCATAGCCATGTCGGCCGATGCCTTCGAAGATGACGTGGAAAAATCACTGGAAGCGGGGATGAACGCCCATATTTCAAAGCCGGTGGATATCCCGGCCCTGTTCACGACCCTGCGGCAGATAAAAGACAAGCGGGTCTGATACGATCGCCCTCTTGTCAGCGCCGATGCTGTAAAGGCTTTGTCCTCATATACAACATGCCGAGGCGAAATCCTGCCAGCAAAGAACCGCCCGAAAACTCCTTGGCAATCGTATCGTTTCAGATGATTGCAGGCGGTGAGCCTCTGCGCGGGCACCAGTTTCTTCTCCTTCGATTCAATCGCGGAGCCTATACCCAACGGGGCCGACCGAGCGGGGACATCCGTACCGTGCTGGAATCCACGGACACGGTGTCGTTTCATGAAGAAGGCCCTCCCAGTCCAGACCAGGGGGTCTCTCCGCGTTTGCCTTCAATACGCCGTTTTTCCCGGTATACCTTGTTTATCCGCTACAGCTTTTAGGGCGGCTGTGGCCTTGTCTCTCTCGCTGGCTTCTCCCGTGAGACCCTATTCCGGGGCTTGCCGTAACGGGAAACGCGAAAACAGAAGCAGTGCTTTTCCAGAAAAACAAGGACGCCAGGGTTTGCTGGCCGGAAAGCTATCTCGCATTTTTCTTATGAAAAGGAAAAAAGGTATGCGCCCTAAACTAGGTATTCAGCATTTTTTTGCCCGGAAACTCTTTTTATCATAGCATTGCGCGTCACATCGTACTAGAGGAAGCCAGCCAATACGACGGAGCTCCCCAAACCATCCGAACAGCCCCTTCCCTCAGACGGAAACGAGAAAAAGCGATCAGACCGACATGCATTGGGGGAAGGATGCTCCGGCCAGCGTCCCGCACGGTCAGCCGTGAGACCGTCAGCGCAAGTGCTGATGTTCTTCTATATGGCATATCCTATTGATTATCATGATGAAAGACAATAGACGATCTGTTTTTCGCACTTACAGTATGCTCATACCATACACAACAACCAGGATGTGACGATGAAAGATAAAAAAGAACCTATTGTACTCGATCTCGACATTTTCATCCATCTGATGACCAGCGCCTACCGTGAAGGCTTCAAGGCCGGAGCGGGCAAGAACATTCAGAGACTTGAAAACGACTGTGCCTCCGCCGTGAGCCAATTCCGCTTTGGCATGGCTGACATGCTCAATGAACCCGAGTCGACCGTACAGCACTAAGCCTCTATCCGGTTTCCTTTCCATGAAGGAAACCGTCCAAATACAAACGCCGCCCTGTCCCGAAATCCGGGAAGGGCGGCGTTCTGTAAGGTTTTCAAGCTATTGTCCGATCTTTACCGGTTCTCAGCTTTCTCCTCTGGCGGCTTTCTTGAAGCGATACATGAGAGCATCGGCCCGGCTCAGGGTATTGTGCAAACTGCCCTTATCGAGGGCGGGATCATACGAGGCGACCCCATAGGCGAAAGTGACGGGCTCCCCATTGACTTCGGCCTGTGCCCCCGCCATGTGGAACACCTCTAGCTCCCGCAACAGGGTTTCCTCCTCCTCGCCCTCAAACAGCGTCACAAATTCATCCCCTCCGATACGGAATGAAAGCCCCCGGCTTACCGGCTCCTCGCGCATCAGCAGGTGGGCCATACGCCGGAGATAGGCATCCCCCGCCGCATGACCGTAGGTATCGTTGATCCGTTTCATGTAGTTCAGATCATACGCGACGATGGTAAACGGGCGGGGAAGCTTCTTTTCCAGATTCTTCAGTTCCAGTTCAAAGGCGGTGCGGTTGCCGATGCCGGTAAGCATGTCCGTGTAGGCGAGCTTCTTATAAAAAGGCGTGGCCAGACGACGCAGGCAGAGCATCGTAATAAAGGTGCAGCCTCCCACGATCACCAAGGCCAGCGCCCCGCTGTACAGCATGGCCCGAAGCTTGCTTTTGTAGATGACGTCAGCGTTGAACTCCATAACCACGGCCCCGATGGGCTCCGCCTCGCCAATGGTATAGGCGGGCATACACGTCAGGAAGATCGCGCCCCATTCGGTATTCAGCACACCATCCGATTCGATGAGTTCGCCGGACAGGCAACGGTTCAACATGGGGACGATGTCTTGTTCAATGAGGTCGCCCGGGCTGCGGAAATCCGAAGAATTCGGCGGCAGGCCGTCCACCAGATACATGGGCTGGCCCCGGTCATTGAACTTGGCTGTGTAGAGATACCGGACATTGGCGATCTGCCGGATATTATCCAGCATGGACTGCATGTCCTGATAGGTGTCCCGCCGCATGTCCTTAAGCGTATTGATGTGGACGAATCCCTCAAGATTCAAATGGGATTCGGCATAGGCATTCACCACGCGCGACGTGCCCGGATATCCTCCTGCAAGGCGTGGCTCATCATCAGATACAGAATGGCGAAGACCGATACAGAAGCGATCAGGATAGCCAACGCGATCGTCAGGATGATTTTCTTTTCGGCGCTATACCAGTCTGTTTTTCCGAGCAAAGCCATCCTCCATCCCCTAAAAAGGCACTAATCAGTGCGGGAAGACTCGGTATCTGTTTTAACAATGGTGGAAATCACAGAGGTTGTCAATAAAACGCACCGCACTTCAAACCATATGGGCGGAAACGGGACTCTACAGGCAAGGCATAACGGGGGGTAGGCTCTTGCGGGAGATTCCGGTACAGTCCATGAAAAAGGAGTTTGGCATGGCTACCATTACTGCAACGTATCTTGGCGACCTTCGTGTCGAATCCGTTCACGTCGCCAGCGGCGCGCGCCTCATCACCGACGCCCCCGTGGACAACAACGGCAAGGGCGAAGGCTTTTCGCCCACGGATCTCTGCGCCACGGCGCTGGCCAGCTGCGCCATGACCATCATCGGCATTTACGGCAAAATGCACGATGTGGACGTGACCGGAACCAGCATCGAAGTCACCAAAACCATGAGCGCGAACCCCCGGCGCATCGGCAAGCTTGAAGTCGTTTTCACCATGCCCGACCGCGAATACACCGACAAACAGAAAACCATGATCGAACGCGCCGCCCATACCTGCCCGGTTCATCTGAGCCTGCACCCCGACGTCGAACAGGTATTCACGTTCCACTGGAAGCGCTAGCCCTCATCTGCCGAAAAATCACTGATCTATTTAGAAGAAAAGAAAAATCGTTTTTTTCTGAAAAAATCGTTATTTCAAAGCGCATAAAAAACGTATTTCGCCAGAGTATCGGCTGATCGGCCTTGCATCCTCCGCTGGTTTCTCCTAAAGAATTCCCACTGGCAGGAAGCGGGGACTCGTCCCGGCTGGAAGCGCATCAAGCAGCACCTTTTGAGGAGGCGATATGAAACTGACCATCATCGGGGCCGGGCCTGGAGGCTATTCGGCGGCGTTTGCGGCGGCGAAGGCCGGGGTAGAAGTGACGCTCGTGGAACGGGCGAAACTCGGGGGCACGTGCCTGCACACGGGCTGCATCCCCACCAAAACCCTGCGCTCGTCCGCCGACGTGCTGGAAATGAGCGGACGGCTGGCGGAATTCGGCATCACCGGAGAATGCGCGCTCAAGGCGGACATGCCCGCCATCGTGAACCGCAAGCGCAAGGTCACAGCCACGCTGCAGACCGGCCTTGAAAAAACGTGCGCCCAGCTCAAAGTCCGCGTCGTCTACGGCAAAGCCAAACTCGTGAGCGCGAAGCTGGTGCGCGTAACCACGGCGGAGGGCACGGAAGAGGTCGAAAGCGACAACGTGATCATCGCCACGGGTTCCTCGCCGCTGGAATTGCCCGCCCTGCCCGTCGATCACGCCCGCGTGCTGTCAAGTGATGACGCGCTGGAACTGCAAGCCGTACCGCCCAGCCTGATCATCGTGGGCGGCGGGGTCATCGGCTGCGAGCTGGCGTTCATCTACCGGGCGTTCGGCTCCAAGGTGACGGTCGTGGAAGGCCAAAACCGCGTACTGCCCCTGCCCTCAGTGGATGAGGAAATCAGCCGCCTGTTGCAGCGCGAAATGAAAAAGAAGGGCATCGCCGTGGAATTGGTCCGCACGGTGACCGCCACAACGCCCACCGGGACAGGCGTCTCCGTGGAGATCGGCGCGTCTCCGTTCGTGGAGGTGGCCAACCCGCCCGCCCCGCGCACGCTTGAGGCCGACGCGGTGTGCGTCACCGTGGGCCGCGTGCCGCATACGGACGGCCTCGGGCTCGACGCCGCCGGGGTCAAGGTCGATGCCCGGGGCTGGATCGAAGCCGACGACTTTCTGGAAACCTCGGTGCCGGGCGTGTACGCCATCGGCGACGTTATCGGACCACGCCGCATCATGCTGGCGCACATGGCCGTCGCGGAAGCCCATACCGCCGTGCACAACATCCTGCATCCCGAAGACAGGAAGGCGCAGCGCTATGATGTGGTGCCCTCCGCCATCTTCACCGCCCCGGAAATCGGGGATGTGGGGCTCTCCGAAGCGCAAGCCAAGCAACAGGGGTTCGCCGTGAAAACTTCGGTGTTCCAGTTCCGCGAGCTCGGCAAGGCGCAGGCCATGGGCGAACTCGCCGGGCTGTTCAAGCTCGTCGTTGAAGAAGGCAGCGGCAAGCTCCTCGGAGCGCACATCGCCGGAGCCCACGCTTCCGATCTGATCGCCGAAGCCACCCTCGCCATCCAGCGTGGCTGCACAGCCCGCGATCTCTTCGAAACCATCCACGCCCACCCCACCCTTTCCGAAGGGATCTACGAGGCTGCCGGTTCGCTGGTATAGCCCCCCTCCGATCCTGCCGCCGGCACAAGCCTGAAGGCAGCCGCACCCCTTTCTTCTCCGGGTGCGGCTGCCTTTTTGTGTGCCGCCCCTTCGGATAGCCTCGGCGGGACGGCCTTCCGCGCCGTACGGAGGGGGGAGTATACAGGAACGGAAAGTGGGTATAATAGGTTCGCCCCGTACATGGGAACACCACACCGCCGGAGGATTGCCCTTTGAAACGCGATCCCGCGGGCTGGTGCAGAAAGGGGATTTTTCATGGAAGAGGCACTGTTCAAAGTTCTTTCGTTCATCACCTTCATCATGCTCGGCTACCTGCTCCGCCGTTTGTCCATCCTGAAGGCGGAGACGTTCCGCGTGCTTTCCGGCATCGTGTTCTACATCACTCTGCCGTGCATCATCATAACCAGCATCAACGGCGTGCCCGTGACTTCCGAAATGCTCTGGCTCGTCGCTCTGGGCGCGCTCTGCAACGTCCTCATGGTCGCCACCGGCTACGGGATGACCTACGGCAAGGCCCGGCAGGAACGCGCCTTTTCCATGCTCAACCTTTCGGGCTACAACATCGGCACGTTCGCCATGCCTTTCGTCGCCGGGTTCCTGCCTCCCACAGGGTTCCTGGCCACCTGCCTGTTCGACGCCGGGAACGCGATCATGTGCACGGGCGGTACCTACGCGCTCGCCAACAGCGTTACCGACGCCTCACAGCATCTGTCCATCAAGAGTTTCCTGCGCAACGTCTTTTCGTCCATCCCTTTCTGCATCTATCTGATCATGATCGTCATGGCGTTCCTGCACCTCGCCCTGCCGCATCCCGTGATCATCTTCACCAAGATCGCCGGGGACGCCAACGCGTTCCTCTGTATGCTCATGATCGGCGTGAACATCAATCTGCAAATGGACAGCAAGAGCTTCCGGTGCCTCATCAAACACATCACAGTCCGCTATGCGCTCTCAGCCGTGCTGGCGTTCCTCTTCTACCGTTATCTGCCCTTCTCGCTTGAAATCCGGCAGGCTATGGCCGTCATCGCCCTCGCCCCCTCCTCTTCGCTGGCCCTCATCTTCACCATGAAGCTCAAGGGCGACGTGATCATGGCGGGCAACATCTGTTCCCTGTCCATCCTCCTGAGCACCATCGCCATGACCATCCTGCTCGTCTACCTCTAGCGCGCGGCGGTTTTTGTTTTGTGGGGTGTCGGATGTTTGGTGCATGAGGCAGGGTTGATGGGTTCGGCAATAAAATTTACATAATAAAAAGATTATGGGAATATTGTAGCCGTGCACAAAAAAAGCGGCACCCGGAAACCGGAATGCCGCGTCTGTCCGCCGTGAACCCGCTAGTCTACGAGGCGGCACATATACGACCCGAGAGGCGCGCGCAGGGTATCAAGGATGCGCTCAAGCAAAATCCCCTCCCGGTTGGGGAGGCCCTGCCCAAAGGTGGCCCGGATGCCCAAGGTGACGAATTGCACGGCCCGGTCAAGCGCAATGGCGAGGCTGTCGCCCTGCAGGAGGCTCCCCGTCAGCACACTGGCGAACACATCGCCCGTTCCGGGGTAATATGCCGGGATATAGGAACAGTCCACACGCCAGAAACGGTCCTCATCCCGTTCGTAGGCGAGGACGGAAGTGCATTCGGGCTTACGCGAGGCCTGCCCGTCCGCAAGCGGCACGCTCGTCGCCACAACCGTCTTGGGGCCGTTTTCGGCGAGGCGGCGCAGCCAGCCCTTGAGCGTGGGCAGATCCGCTTCCGGGCTGTAAGGCTCGTCAAGGAGCAGGCAGACTTCGGTGAAATTCGGAGTGATCAGGTCCGCGCAGGTGATGAGCCAGCGCATTTTCGCCACCATCTCCGGGGTCATGGTCGGGATCAGCTTGCCGTCATCCCCGAGCACGGGATCGACCACAGCCAGGCCGCCGGGAGCGAGGCAATTCCGGATGCACCGCGCCGCCGAATCCATCTGCGCCGTGGACGCCATGAAGCCGGAGTACACGCCGTCAAAGCGCAGCCCGAGGCGCTCCCAGTGATCAAGGATGCGGACCATGTCGTCCGTCAGGTCGAGCAGCGTAAAATCGTTATAGCCCACCGTCTGCGTGGACAGGATGGCTGTGGGCAGGGGCGTGGCCTGAATGCCCATGCTGGACAGGATCGGGATGGCCGCCGTCAGGGACGTCCGGGCGAACCCGGCGAGATCGTGGATAGCCGCCACTCTGGGAATGGGATTGCGCATTGTTTTTTCCAACTTTCTCAAGATGACTTTTCGTGGTGGATGTTCCAACTGCGGATTCCCCAAGCGGTTTTTCCGGGACCGGAACAAACCCGGCGGATTGTTTCATACCGCGCACGGCAAATCAAGATGAAACCGTTTTTCCGGAGAGGCGTATCCCCCTGAACGGGGGAACGCACTGCGGTTTTCCGTTCAGGGGCTGTCCGCCTTGCGGATGTTTGCTGGAAAAAGAGCGGCAAGGACAACGGAACCCCAAAATAACGCGGCTTGATTGTTGACAGCTGCGGCGTGAAGGAATAGGGCATATGTCAAAAATGATCGATGGGGCACTCCATGCCGAGGCCCCGGAACGGTTCCCGGACAACAGAGGAAGGGATCATGCCCAGACCCAGAAAGTGGAGACGCGTCTGCCGCCTGCCTCAGAATACGCTTTTCGGACCTCTTGCCGGGATTGACGACGGAACCATCGTCATGACGGTCGAGGAATATGAAACCATCCGGCTCATCGATCTGGAAGGATTGAATCAGGAGGCGTGCGCCGAACGGATGCACGTCGCACGGACCACCGCGCAAGCCATGTACCGGAACGCGCGTCATAAAATTGCCGACTGCCTCGTCAACAGCCGACGGCTGATCATCGAAGGCGGTGATTATTTGGTATGCAACGCGCGTGAAATGACGTGCGGCTGCCCTCACTGCCGACGGCTCATCCAGCCCGCCGACGGCGAAACCCCGACAATAACACCATGAACGAAATCATCTGCTCAATCACCTCCGCCATCGAGGAAGGCCGCTCATGGGGCCATACCGATAAAGAGATCGCCGACTACATCTATGCCAAGCATATCCGGCCCCTGGAGACGAAGCTCGCCGAAGCTCCGGAACCGAGGGCCGCGTTTCTGGAAGGCTTCATGCTGACGACCAAGAGCCGGAACGGGGAAAATCCCTTTGCCGGGGATTATGCCGAGGCATGGAAAGCCATCGCCTCCCACGCGGGCGTGAGCCAACGGGCTTTCGAAGCCATCGAAGGCGGCCCGGACGAAAGCAAAGCCTGAACTCCGGGCCATTTCCGGGGCATGGCACCGAACGCGGGCGATTCCGCGAGAAAAGGACAGAACATGAACACTGGCTTCAAACATGTGTACGGCCCGGTTCCTTCCCGGCGTCTGGGCCGTTCTCTCGGCGTGGACGCCCTGACCTTCAAAAGCTGTTCGTTCGACTGTGTGTATTGCCAGCTCGGACGGACTACGAACCACACCATCGAGCGCAAGGAATACATCCCCACCGCGGATATCCTTGACGAAGTGCGCCGCAAGCTCGAAAACGGGGACAAGCCCGAATACATCAGTTTCGCCGGATCCGGCGAACCCACGCTGCACTCCGGGCTCGGCGACATCATCCGGGGCATCAAGGCCATGACGGACGTTCCGGTGGTGGTGTTCACCAACGGCTCCCTGCTGTGGATGCCGGAAGTCCGCGCCGACCTCGCCGCCGCCGATGTGGTGATCCCCTCGTTGGACGGAGGCGACGCCGTGTTGCTCGACAAGGTGAACCGCCCCGCCGCGTCCCTTGATTTCGATCGCATCGTCGAAGGGCTGATCGCCTTCCGCGGTGCCTTCAACGGGCAGATCTGGCTCGAAGTCATGCTGCTCGGCGGCATAAGCGACGATGACGCCTCCGTGGACGCCATCGCCCGCCTGGCGGAACGCATCCGGCCCGACAAGGTGCAGATCAACAGCGTATGCCGCCCTCCGGCGGAAACCTATGCCCTGCCCGTTCCCGCCGCCCGGCTGCTGGAAATCCGAAAGCATTTCGCTGGGGTGCCCGGCACGGTCGAGATCATCGCGGAACATCTCGACGACATGGCGCATACGGCTTTCCGCACGCAGATCAAGGAAGAGGACATCCTCGCGCTCATCGAACGCCGCCCCTGTACCGCCGCCGGAGCCGCTGCGGGCCTGAACATCCACGTCACCGAGGCCATCAAGCATCTGGAGATGCTCGTCGCCGACGGCAAGGCCGTGACGCAGCCCAAGGATGGGCAGGTCTTTTATTCCGCCTGTGAGCTGCGGACGGAATAGCCGGAAGCCTCGGCAAGCAACGCCTCCCGCCGGAGAAGCGGTTTCCGCCGATGCGCTCTTCATCCCTCAAAACCGTCTGGAGAAATACATATGGCATCATGTTCGGAACAACAGGGGCAGACAACGATCCCCATGACCGCGGCCATGCAGCGCAAGGTCATGTCCGAAAACCTGAAAGACGTGCGGCACAAACTTTTCGTCATGAGCGGCAAGGGCGGCGTGGGCAAGAGCTCAGTGACCGTGAACCTCGCCGCCGCGCTGGCGGCGCAGGGCTTCAACGTCGGCATCCTCGACGTGGATTTGCATGGCCCGAGCGTCCCGCACCTGCTCGGCTCCCACGGGTTCGTCAGGGTGGATAACGAAGACGGCAAGCTCGTGCCCGTTTCCTGCGGCGAACGCCTCTCGCTCATCTCCATCGAATCCTTCCTCGAAGACAAGGACGCCGCCATCATCTGGCGCGGCCCCAAAAAGGTTGGAGCCATTCAGCAGTTCGTCGCCGACGTGAAGTGGGGCGCGCTGGACTATCTGCTCATCGATTCCCCTCCCGGGACCGGTGACGAACATATGACCATCCTTGACGCCATCCCCGACGCCAAGTGCGTCGTCGTCACCACCCCGCAGGAAATTTCGCTGGCGGACGTCCGCAAAGCGCTTGATTTCCTCAAGGTCGTCAAAGTGGACGTGCTCGGCCTTGTGGAGAACATGAGCGGCCTCTTCTGTCCCCATTGCGGTGAGGAGATCGATCTCTTCAAGAAGGGCGGCGGCGAAGCCCTCGCCAAACAGGAAGGGTTGAACTTCCTCGGCGCGATCCCGCTCGATCCCGCCACGGTCGTCGCCGCGGACAGGGGACATCCCATCGTATCCATGCCCGCCGACACCCCGGCGAAGGCCGCATTCCTCAAGCTCGCCGAAACCGTGCGGGAAGCGACGCAAGCCTAACTCAGTCGTAAAGTGGAATATTTTCCCTAAAATCTCTTCTGGGGGAAGGCCAAACGCTTCCCTCGTATCCTCCCCTCCCACAGCAGGGGAGGATGGTGCCTTCCTTCAAAAGCCCCCTCTCGCCGTTATAGAAAACTCCCCGTCGACATCCGATGGGGAGTTTTTCTGTGCAACGGACAAAAAATATCATTAAAGTGAAATCATTCCGCAGAGAAGCCGTTGAGTGGCGAAACAATGGCGATGGAGTGTGTTTCCCGCTATCCGCTACACCCCACTGACGGTTTGTAATTTTCCGAAACCAAACGCTTTCTCTCGTATTCCACTCCGTTTTTTCTCTTCACAGGAACGGACGGCAATGAAGCCCAAAAGTCGGGTGTTCGAGCGATCAATCCGATATATTTTTCAAAAAGATAAGTTTTTTCCGGCTGTTTGAGCGCACAGAACAACTTGATTCCTCTCGGGCATGGTCCTATCAAGGAGACATGGCATACTTCGTATCCACATACTTCAAAGGAGAAATTCTTATGTCGACTCCCACCCGTGACACCGCCGTTTCCGTAAGCGAAAGCACTTTTCTCCGTGACAACATGGTCTGCCATCTGGACACCGTGACCTACGTCTCAGCCGAACACGGCGAGAAAGAGACCGTGGTTGAAGTGTGCGAACCCTACGTAGCGCCCGAACCCAAGGACTGTACCCAGTCCTCTCAGGAGCGCGAACCCGAGTCGCAGGTCTTCATTTCCCCGGAATTCGGCAACGCTATCGAAGCGCTTGTCTAGCCCGCAAGCCACCACGTTTTCATTACACAGTAACAACTTATAATTACAAATAGTTATAACCTGTTACGGTGTAATCCTCCTTTTCGGCCTCCGTTCCCCGCTGATAGCGGCAAAACAGGGCCGCCCGGTTTATCCTCGCCGGGCGGCCCTGTTTTATGTCAGACAGCTTATCCAAGACGGGTTTCATCCTGATACACGGTTTCCCCTTCCAAACGGCATCCTGCTGCAAGGCGGAACGCATTGCGAGCCTTGCCTCTCCATGTTCCGCCATTCCATCTCTCCAGAGGAAAATATCTTCTAAGTTCCCTACCTGGGCATTGCGCGACCGGCGAAAAAAGAGGCTTCCCTAGGCTATCTCTCTCCGGATGCCTCGTTTTTGTACTTCGCAATCTTCCGGGCGGCCGTGGGCTGGCTGATCCCCAGCGCCTTCGCAACCCCGGTCGTGGTCCCGCAGGCCTTATACGCTTCCAGAATCATGCGCCGTTCAAGCGTCTCCAGCGCATCGGGCAGGCTCTTGCCTATCGGGCTTTCCTGATTCTCCTGATGCCGGAACATGTGTTCCGGCAATTCGTCCGCCTTGATGACGCCCCCTAAAGAGACGATCACGAGCCGTTCGATAACGTTGCGCAGCTCACGGATATTCCCCGGCCACGAGTAGGCGGCGAGATGCCGCTTCACTTCATCGGAAAAAACCTTTTCCGTCCCGTATTTGGCGTTCATCTCCCCCAGAATGCTCAGGCACAGCGGCACGATCTCCTCGCGCCGTTCCCGCAGGGGCGGAATCCATAGCGGCAGGACATTGAGCCGGAAAAACAGGTCACTGCGGAAACGCTTCTTCTCCACCAGCGCCTCCAGATCCTGGTTTGTCGCCGCCACCAGCCGGAAATCAATGGAAACGGGCTTTACCCCGCCGAGCTTGACGATCTGCTTTTCCTGGATCACCTGCAACAGTTTGGACTGGAGCCGCAGGGGCAATTCTCCGATCTCGTCGAGGAACAGCGTGCCCTTGTCCGCCAGTGCAATCCGCCCTTCTTTCCCCTTATGGCTGGCTCCGGTGAACGCTCCGGCCTCATAGCCGAACAGCTCCGACTCCAACAGCGGGGCGGGGATGCCCGCACAATTGATTTCGACCAGCGGCCCGTTCGTGCGGTCGCTCAGATGGTGCACCAGACGGGCGACCACGTTCTTCCCGACCCCGGATTCTCCCGTGATGAGCACGGTCGTATTCACCTTGGCCAGCTTTTCGATGGTCGCGGCTATGGCCCTCATGGTCCCGCTGAAAGGCAGGCCTCCGGAGGTTTGGGGCGCATTCGGGGACACCAGCGCGCTGATTTTTTGGTATTCCTCATGCAATCGGCGTGAATAGCGCATGTCCACGCTGTAGCTCACCACAAACGAGACATCCCCGTCATCATCATAGATGGGAACGCCGGTAACGATATTGTATTGCCCCGAACGCGTGGCCTCGGTCAGCGTGACCACCCGGCGTGTTTTGAGGACGAGGGCCGCCACGGATGGCGAAAACACTTTTTCCGCCTCCAGTTCATAGGTGGTCCTGCCGATGACCCGGTCGCGGCTGATCCCGTAATTGCGCTCAAAGCAGCTGCTCACCCAGCGCATGACGCCGTTGTGGTCAACGATGGCGACGTTGTCGTGGATGGCCTCAATGACGGAAAACAAATCTTCCGTACTCGGTAAAGCGGCATCGAACGGCGACATAGCGGAGCCTCCTGCGGATGTATTCAATACTGAATAGGCTATTCATGTTTGAATAACAAGCTCTCCACAGGGAATTTTTTCTTTTTTTGTGTTATATTACCGGATGATAGAGAAATCAATATTTGTTCCTCCTCCCCTGTGGGACAACACATTATTCATATCTGAATAGCCTTTCACTGCTGTCCTGAGGACAATCTATTTTTATTTCAATATATTACACTATGGCATGTACCTTGCTTATTAAAAAACAAAACCACCTTCCGACAAGGACAAGGAGCATGACATGGGCGTTCCCGTCAATTCACTGGCTTCCCCCCGTTTCTGCGGGGTCCGCACCTTTCAGCGCCTGCCGCATTCCGCCGATTGTTCCGGCAACGATTTCGCCGTGCTCGGCGTGCCTTTCGACACGGCCACCTCATATCGGCCAGGATGCCGGTTCGGCCCGGCTGCCATCCGGGATGCCTCCAGCATCCTGAAGTCCTACCACAGCGTTCTTGACGTGGATATTTTCGAGCACTGCCAAGGCGTCGACGCGGGCGATGTGGATATCATCCCCGGCTATCTCGACGAGTCCTTCGAGCGCATCGAAGCCGCCGTCGCGGGCGTGCTCGACGCCGGGGCCGTCCCGGTGATCATGGGCGGCGACCACTCCATCACCCTGCCCGAACTGCGCGCCGTGGCGAAGCGCCACGGCCCCGTGGCCCTGCTCCACTTCGACGCCCATTCCGACACCGGCGACGACTTTTTCGGCAAACCCTACAACCACGGCACAACCTTCCACTGGGCCATCGAGGAAGGGCTGATCCTCCCCGAACAAAGCACGCAGGCGGGCATCCGCGGCCCGCTCTATTCCCGGTCCAGCCTCGACTACGCCAAGGGCAAGGGGATGCGCGTCATCAGCGGGTGGGAACTGCACGACATCGGTGTGGATGAGACGATCCGCATCATGCGCGAGCGGATCCGCCCCGGAACCCCGGTTTTCGTCACCTTCGACATCGATTTCCTCGACGCCGCCTATGCGCCGGGGACCGGGACGCCGGAAATCGGCGGCTTCACCACCCATGAGGCCCTCAAGCTGATCCTCGGCGTGTGCCCCGGACAGCGCCTTGTCGGAATGGATCTGGTGGAAGTCCTTCCGGATACCGACTCCGCGGGCATCACCTCGTTCGCCGCGGCGGGGATCATGCACGCGTTTCTGGCCTGCCTCGCCGCCAACAAGAAGCATAACCCCTCATAAGGAGTCCACTATGCGCCTGAACAAGTTCCTCTCCGGCCTTGCCGCCGTTTTGTTGGCCTTCTCCCTGTGCAACGCCGCTTCCGCCGCCCCGCTCACCAAGATCCGCACGGCGTGGATGGATTCCTATGAAACGTTCGCCATGTGGTACGCCAAGGAAAAAGGATGGGACAAAGAGGCCGGTCTGGATATCGACATCCTGTTCTTCGATTCGGGCATGGCCATCCTCAACGCCCTACCCGCAGGCGAATGGCAGTATTCCTGCCTCGGCGGGGTCCCGGCCATGATGGGGAACCTGCGCTACGGCACCAGCGTCATCGGCGTCGGCACCGACGAGTCCGCCTGCGTCGCCGTGCTCGCCCGGCCCGACAATCCCGTCTTCAAGACCAAGGGCCTCAATCCCAAGCATCCCGGCGTATTCGGGAGCCCAGAGGACGTGCGGGGCAAGACCATCCTCTGCACCACGGTTTCCTCCGCCCACTTCGCGCTCACCGCGTGGCTTGATGCCGTCGGCGTAAAGCCCACTGAAGTGACCATCAAGAACATGGATCAGCCGCAAGCCCTTGCGGCCTTTGAAAACGGCATCGGCGACTTCGTGGCTCTGTGGGCCCCGCACATGTACGCCGGAACCGACAAGGGCTGGAAGGTCGCCGGAAGCGCCGCCCTGTGCGGCAAGGGCACCCCGCTCGTCCTTGTGGCCGACACCAAGTACGCCGACGCCCACCCTGAAATCACCGCAAAGTTCCTCTCCGTCTACCTGCGCGGCGTCGAACACCTGCGGACCACCAGCGTCGACGACCTGATCCCCGAATACCAGCGTTTCTTCTTCGACTGGGCCGGAAAGACCTATTCCAAGGAACTCGCCCGGCTGGATCTGGAATCCCACCCCGCATGGGACATCAAGGGACAGCTCGCCCTCTTCGATACCTCCAAGGGCATGAGCACAGTCCAGCAGTGGCAAGCCGACACAGCCCAGTTCTTCGCCTCCATCGGCAGCATCACCCCGGATGAACTCAAGAAGGTCGAAAACGCCTCCTACGTCACCGACAAGTTCCTCAAGCTCGTCAAGTAACCGTTTCCTGCCGGAAAATGCCCCTACCCCGCCCTCTCCCGTATCCCCGCGGGAGAGGGGTTTTCTTTCTCGCAAAGCCTGTTTTCCCCACAGTTCCGGCTCATTCCAGAGGCCCACACAGGGACTCCGCCCGCTCCCCGCCCCACCGGGCAGGAGTGTGTGTGTTTCAATCACAAAACATACTGATATTATTTGGTTCTTTTTGTATGATAAACGCTTCGTAACCATCTTGACATCACTCGGGAAATTGCCTAGCCCGAAAAAATGAAAGCTCGCCACTCCTCCATCTGCACCGTTGCCCTTCTCGTTGCTGCCATCGCGCTTTCCGGGTGCTCCTCCAAAAAGCTGCAACCCGCCTTTGAGCCGGTGTACGACGATCCGTACTCTTTTGAGGCGTATCTGGAAAACCGGAAGAAAGCCGATCGTTCTTCCATGTCCCAAGAGGAGCGCTTCGCTTACGACAACCGTACGGCGAGCCTGTCCACGATGCGGGAGTCGGGAATCCCTTTGCCGAACCTGCATCTTATCGAGCAAGCCAAAACAGCCCTCGGCACGCCCTACGTGCCCGGCGGTACCGATACGCAAGGCTTCGACTGTTCAGGGTTCGTGCAGTGGGCCTACCGGAATGTCGGCGTCACCTTGCCGCGCACGGCGCGCGAGCAATCCGTCATGGGCCGCCCCATCAAGTCCGGCTCCATGATGGCGGGCGACATCGTCGCCTTCAACCATCCCCGGCGCGGCTACCATACGGGCATCTATCTCGGCGGCGGCTCGTTCATCCACAGCCCCGGACGCGGCAAAAGCGTATCCATCGCCGCCCTGTCCGATCCCTATTTCAGCTCCACCTTCATCGGTGCCCGCAGAGTCCAGTCCAAGGAATCCGACGCCGAAGCCATCAAAAAGCTCATGGCACTGGACTCCCGCAAACCCACCCGCACCCACAAGGCCGCCCTTGCTTCGAGTCAAAAGCGCTCCGCTACGCGAAAACAAACGTCCGCAGCGGTAGCCGAACACCGGACACAGGCCGATACCCGCCGCAAGGCGTCAGCCCCGCCCGCAAAACAGGAACCCGCGCAGAACAAAAAAAACGGCGGGCCAGCCGCTGCCGCCCGGAAACAGACGACGCCTTCACAAGCGACAGCCAAAGCCGCAACGAAAACCATCCCCCCGAAAAAGGAAGCACCCGGGAAACAGGCGGCCCAAGCCCCAACTCCCCCAAAGGGTGCCGTATCCGCAAAAAACACCCCGGTTTCGGAACCGGCCAAGGCCAAAACCGCACCCGCCAAGGCGGGGAAGAAGGGCAAGGCGGCACAGCCCGTCGCCGGGAAAAAAGCAGTTCCGGCCAAGGCTGACGGCAAGACGACCGCGACAGCCAAAGCGCCCGTGAAAACAAAAGCGGAACAGCCCAAGGCCGCGACGCAAACGGCCAAAACGACCGCAACGGCCCCAGCCAAGGCGGCACAAACGCAGAAGCCGGCGCAGAATTCCAAGGCATCCGCAAAAGCGCCGACAAATTCCGCTCCGGTGAAGGCAAGGGCCACACAAGCGAAATCTGAAAAAGCCGCACCGAAACAGCCCGCCAAAACGGCCCAACAGAAAAGCGGCAAATAGGGGCTTTCCCGAGCCGGAGTGGGCGGCCCCCTCTGACCTGCCCGCCTCAAATCGGCGACCTTTCCTGCCGCGCGAGTTCCCTTTCAGAAAAACCGTCCTTTCCTGAAAACAAAAAAGGCTCCCCGCCGTCAGTCCGGCAGGGAGCCTTTTTTGGGGGAATGTCGTCCCGAGTTGCTATCCTTCAACGGGGTTCACGGAGCCGACAAAGGGGTGAGGGCCAGAGAACGTGGGCGAACACGGGATCTGGCAAATATGGCTGTTCAGGACGCTGCCGTCCCAATGGTGCAGCAGATAGCCGGGGGTTTCCATGCGGAAGGTGTCTCCGCCTTCGGGGGAAAGATCGAGATCGATCTGCATGGATACGGCGGGGGAGGTCAACGCGATGCAGCCCGCCCACTGGGTCACGATGGGGCGGTGCATATGCCCGCAGCACAGGCGCACCCACGGCGAACGGCTCAGGATATCGGCAAGGCGGCCCACATTCTCGAAGGGCTCGTCCATCGCGCCCATGCCGGTCACGAACGGGGGATGGTGCATGAACAGCAGGGTCGGGACGCCGGGCCGGGCCGCGAGCGTCCGCTCCAGCCAGCCCGCTACGGCTTCAGGGCAGTGCCCGGAATGCGAACCCGGCTGCATGGTATCCAGCATGACCAGGCGCACCGGGCCATCCTCCACGGCATAGCACAGGTACGGAGCCACGGAAGCATCGGCGGGGCACCAATTCCCGAGCAATTCGCGCATCCGGTCGCGGCGGTCATGGTTGCCGGGCACGGCGTACACCGGCAGGGAAAGCGGTGCGAGCGCCTCATGCAGCAGGCTGTAGGCGTGCGCGTCCCCGCTGTCGGCCAAGTCGCCCGTGATGACCAAGGCATCGGGCTTTTGAACAAGCGTCTTGAGATGCTCCGCAACGACCCGCAGGCATTCAAGGGTGTCCACCACCCTGAACGAAAGGCCACCGTCGCCGCGCAAATGAAAATCGGAAAGATGCAGGATACGCATTTCGCTTACCTTCAATCGGTTGTGCGGAAACGCAACGGCCTCCGCGCATCATCTAAAACCCCATGAACCTCGCCGAACCGGATGTGCTCCGTTTTTCCGGCGGACTCCCTCCACACGCAACGCTCTCCGTTCCCTATGCGCACGTTCTCCAGCCTTTCAAGCCAAGGCTCTCCAACAGGAACGAACCGTCGTCACGCGCCCTCCCCATCCCGTAACAACCTTTGGAAGGGAGGAATGGATGGTCTGGAGAAGGAAGGGATGCCTTTCCTCAGAAAAGCCCTTCCTTCTCCAATTCCCAATCCCGCTACAGCATCTTACACATGCTCAACTTCGCCGTCGACGCTTCTGCGGACCGCTGCGTTGTGCTTGCGCTGGATGATGAAGGCGGACGCCGCGCTCGTGAGGCCCGCAAGAAGCGTGAACAGACAAACGTAGAGGGGATCGCCGTCATTCCACTTCATGAACAGGGTACACAGGCCGGGCACGATGCCCGCGACGAGGAAACCGGGGAACTGGTATACGATGGAGATGCCGGTGTAGCGTACGTCCGGCGGGAACAGGTCGGAGAACAGCGCAGCCTCGGGACCGAACACGCCCGCGTAGAATACGCTCAGCGGGATGACAATCGCAAGCCCGATGAGGAACAGGTTGCCGCCGCTCCCTTCCATCAGCCAGAAGGAGGGAAAGATGGACAGCCCGCAGAGCAGACTTGCCAAACCGTACACTTTGCCGCGCCCGAAACGGTCGGCCAGACGCCCGGCGAACAGGATGAACGGGCACATGACCAGAGCGGCAATCATCACCACGGTGAGCGCTTCCGTGCGGGGCACATCCACATACTGCACGAGATAGGTGATCACGAACACCGCAAGGACGTTGAAGAACACGCCGTCGATCCAGCGCGCGCCCACGCCGAGCGCGATATTGCCGGGATGCTCCTTGCAGACGCGTACGATGGGCAGGCTCTTGTGTTCGGTCTTGCCGCGTTCCTGCGCCTTGCGGAAGTCGGGGGTTTCAAGGATATGCATACGGATATAGAGGGCCACGCCCACCAGAACCACGCTGAGCAGAAACGCGCAGCGCCAGCCCCATGCCATGAACTGCTCGTTCGTGAGCCCCCACGACAGGAGCGCCACCACGCCGGAGGAGAGGCACAAGCCCGTGGCAAGGCCCATTTGCGGAATACTGGCGTAGAAGGCGCGTTCGCGCTTGCTCGCGTATTCATAAGTCATGAGCACCGCGCCGCCCCATTCGCCGCCGAGCCCGAGGCCCTGGCAGAGGCGCAGGGTCTGGAGGATGATCGGCGCGGCAATGCCGATCTGGGCGTAGGTCGGGACAAGGCCGATGCCGATGGTCGCCAGCCCCATGATGAGCATGGTCAGCACCAACATGCTCTTACGTCCGAGCTTGTCGCCGAAGTGGCCGAAAACGAACCCGCCGAGGGGACGGGCCAGATAGCCGATGGCAAAGGTGCTGTAGGCCAGAATGGTGCCTATGAACGGGTCGGTGGTGGGGAAGAACAGCTTGTTGAAGACGATGCCCGCCACAACCCCGTACAGAAAGAAGTCGTACCATTCGATGGTGGCTCCGAGCAGACTGGCAAGGACGACCTTGCGGATCTCCTGCTTGCTGGGTGCGCTCATGCGATGCTCCTTGGGACGGCCTTCCGCCGCCCGGGTTGCCCGTCCGCCCGTTCCGTGGCGCCGGGTGAGGGATTCGCGGGGCGAGGCCATCTGGTGGGATCCGCCGTCCGCTTATTAAAAATTTAATAAAACTCCGCCTCATTTTTAAATGCCAAAGAGGGCTCCGTTCTGCCTGCACTGGCATAACACCGCTGAAACCATGCCATCTAATCCGAAATATGGCAATATATCGTCCGTGTCTTTTTGCTGAAAAAATGAATTTTTCAAAAATATACTTTTTAAACCTCTTTTTTTCACATAGTATAATTAAAAATTTAATAAATCTAAGCCCGGTTTGACACCCGAAAGTTCTTGTGCCTATATGTTCCCCATAACAACGAAAAAGAGGATGTCGTGAGCCCCAGAACCAGAGTCACCTTGACTGATATAAGCAGGCAGTCCGGGTATTCCCCCGCCACGGTCTCAATGATCCTCAGCGGGCGGACGGACGTTTCCTTTTCCGCGGATACCGTCCGCAAAGTGCGGGAAACCGCCGAGGCCCTCGGTTACGCCCCCACCGCCAAAAAGCGGCCCTCCCTCTTTGATCGCAAGACAGTCCTCATCGTCTGCCCGAACGTCCTCAATCCTTATTATTCCACCATCGTACAGGCCACCCAGCAAGCCGCCGCCGACAAAGACTGCGACACCCTCGTCTACACGACTTACCGCGACGCCGAAAACGAAATCCGCATCCTGAACGCCGTGGCCGGTTCGGATCTGGCGGGCGTGGTGTTCACCATGATGCCGCAGTCCACCGAACTGGTGGAACGCGTGAACAGGCTTGTACCGGTCGTGGTCATCGGGGACCGCAACACCAGCCTCAACGTGGACACCGTGGAGATGAACAACTACAGCGCCGGGGCCATCATCGCACACTATATGATCGGCCTCGGGCACAAGCACATAGCCTATATCTCCACCACGCTGAACGAGGCCAATTCCGCCCGCGTCCGCCGTCTGGAAGGCGTGCGCGACACCTACCGCGACGAATGCCCCGAAGGCTCCGTAATCGTGCGTTCCCGCGAGGTGACCCCAAAAGAGGAACGGGACAACATTTCCATCGAGCACGCGGTCGGCTTCGAGCTGACCCGCAAATGCCTCGGCGAGCGGCGCATCACGGCCTTCGTGGCGGTCAACGACATGGTGGCCTACGGCGTGCTCGACGCCATCCGTGCCGAAGGGCGCCGGGTTCCGGAGGACTACAGCGTGTGCGGGTTCGACAACATCTTTCCCTCGCAATTCCTCCCCGTGGGCCTGACCACTGTCGAGCACTACATTGCGGACAAGGGACGCAACGCTTTCGAAATCCTCCACTCGAAGATGTCCGGCGAGTCATCCGACCGCAATATCACCCGCGTCGAATTCAAGCATCATTTGATTGTCCGGGATTCTACAGCCGCCCCGCGTGGAGAGGAAAAAACGGGGTAAGGAACTGACGAATGGGAGGCCGGGACTCTGTGCGGCCCTCCGTATCCTTCCGACCTTTTTCAGATGGCGCATGGCTGCGGCTTGGCCCGGAAAGCTCCGAAAACCGGGACTCTCTTGCAGATTATACATGGAATATCGGGTAGTTTTGTATAACAGGATAATGTGCGGACAACTGCGTGTTGAGGATGTTTTTCGCGGCATACCGTTTTTATCAATATAAATGTGGCATACCTCTCATTGGATGTGTTTTTTAATATTACGCCGCTAATAACGCTGGACTGCACCATACCTGCCGCATTATATTGCCTCTCATCCTTACTGCTGCATTTTTGAGGTGCAAAAAAGATGAGATGGATGGAAACCTCGCCAGCCCTTCCCAAAGGGGGGAGCCGTGCGTATCCTAGCAGGCCGCATCAGTTCTTCCTCAAATGATAAGAGAAAAGCTTGGACTCGGCAGAGCGTGCTTCTCGGCATTTCTGTAACCCTGTGCGAATACGGTAGGCACTATGCAGCTCAAAACGAAACTCCTCGTGTATATCACAGTGCCTATTGCTCTTGCCGTCTGCCTTTCATCTTATATGACATACAGAACACATTCCGCAGCCATGCGGCATATCATTGAGAAAGATATAAAAGCGACATCGTTCTTTGTCGCGGAAAATATCAATCTGACCATATCGGATATAAAAAACAGTTTCCGTGTTGCCGCAAAATCGGAAATCATCAAGGAATCACTGGAAAACACGGGACAACGGGAACATGAACGCGTTGTCGCCTTCTTCGAGGCCATCAAGCACGTCATGCCGACAATCACGGACGTCTTCCTCCTTGATGAAACCGGCAATATCCGGGCGAGCCTCAATTCGCATGATTACGGCAACAACTATGGGGATCGCACATACTTCCGACAGGCAATCGCCGGAGAAACGGCGATCGTCGGCCCTTTGGTCTCACGCGTCACTCAAAAAGAATGTGTCTATATCGCTGTCCCTGTGGGCAACGAGCGGAATAAAGGCGTTCTGGTTGCCTCCGTGGAACTGGATAGCATATCCGTTCTCTGCTTTAACCATGATATCACTTCGTCCCGGATAGATATTTTCCTTCTCGACAATACGGCCCATATCCTCATGGCCAAAGAGAGCACAAAAGACGGCAAACACCCGGACAGCATAAAGCTGGATGACCACACCTTAAGCGACGGGACTCCACAAGGGTATGTCACGTATGCCTTCAACGGCAAAACCTATACGGGCTTTTACAAAAAAATCAAAAACCTGAACTGGTATGTCCTGATCGCGATGGATGACACGCAAATCAATAAGACGGTGTTATCATCCACGAAGAACAGTTTTCTGCTGACCCTTCTGGCAATCCTGATTGGCCTGCTCATCGGATCCATTCTTATTTATAATGTAGTGAAGGCCCTGTACAAGATTATCGAGTATGCCCGCAGGATTTCCAACGGACAGTTGGAGGCGGCTCTGGACGTCTATGGCCAAGGCGAGCTTGGCGTCTTGGCCAATACGTTGCGGTCAATGGCCAGAATAGTGAAGCAGGATCAAGACAGGTTGAATCGCCTTGTTGAAGAGCGCACGGATCAGTTGAGGCTTTCTCAGGAGAGGCTGCTTAAAGAAAGCGCTCTGTTGAAGACTATCTTAAATACCGTTCCAGATCTGATCTTCTATAAAGATATGAACGGAATATACAAGGGATGCAACAAAGCGTTCGGCGCTTTCATAGGCAAGAGCGAACAAGAGATTATAGGCAAAGACGATGTGGAGCTTTTTCAGCTTTCAGGAAATGCCGCTCAGAAATTTATTGAGGACGACCTTCAGGTCATGAGGGGAAAACTCGATACCTTGATCCGCGAGGAAGAGGTGCTGTATCCCGATGGGAAAAGGATATACCTTGAAACCATCAAGACACTGTACTACTCGGAAGACAATGCGCCTTTCGGCATGGTTGGCATTTCCCGCAACATCCAGCTGCGAAAGGAAACGGAAAAGGCCTATGCCGAAGCCATCCAACGGGCGCACGAAGCCAGCAAGGCCAAAAGCGAATTTGTGGCCAGAATCAGCCATGAAATACGGACGCCCCTCAATGCCATCATCGGCATGAATTATTTGCTGAAACAAAGCTGTACAGACCCTGTGCAGGAGAGCTACCTGCGCAAGATGGAACTTTCTGCCAAAAATCTCTTATCCATCATCAATGATGTGTTGGATTTCTCAAAGATAGAGTCCGGGAAGCTCGAGATAGAGAAGAATACATTGTCAATAGAGAAGCTGGTGCGCGATGTCGTCAGCATCAATGAGCCCAAAGCGGCGAACGAATCTTTCGAAACCCATATTGATCCGGGCATTCCCGACATACTGATCGGCGATACGTTGCGCATCAGCCAAATCATGCTGAATCTCGTTTCCAATGCCGTCAAATTTTCGCATCACGGAACCATCAAAATCGAAGTCCTCTGCGAACGTGTGCACGGTGAAAACGTCACGCTGCTCTTTTCCGTCCGCGATCAAGGTATCGGCATGAGCCAACAGCAACTGGACAAACTCTTTGTCCCCTTTACCCAGGCGGACGGCTCGACGACACGGAAATACGGCGGCACGGGGCTTGGCCTCTCCATCTGCAAGATGCTGGTGGAGCTCATGCATGGGGAAATATGGGCTGTGACCGAGGAAGGCGTGGGCTCAACCTTTTTCTTCAGGCTCCAACTTGAAAAGAAGGACGCAGCGACCCCGGCGGCGCAGCATCCCGAAACGGAACAGAGCGCCCCCGTTGAAGCCCTTCCCGCTTCCAGCTTGACGGGAAAAACCGTCCTCCTAGCGGAAGACAATGAAATCAATCAGGAAATAGCTATTGCCATTCTCAATTCCTTTGGGCTTGAGGTGGAGCTGGCCGAGAACGGGCTGGAAGCCGTACAGAAAATTCAAACAAACCAATACGCTTTAGTCCTTATGGATATCCAGATGCCGATCATGGATGGTTATCAGGCGACGCGGTTGATCCGGAAAGATGACCGCTTCAACGCCCTTCCTATCATCGCCATGACCGCCAACGCCATGAACACGGACCGAGCCGAGAGCCTAAAGGCGGGCATGAACGAACACATCGGCAAGCCCTTTGACCCGGAAGCATTGAAACGATTGCTTGGGAAATGGTGCCGCTGATTCATACAGCCGCTCTTTACTGACAGCGGGTACCTTGAGAAAAACTTTCTGCCCGGGCGGGTCCAGATTGCCGAAACAGGGGAACAATCCCCTAGGGACAGGAACGTTTGAAGTGGTATAACCGCATTGAGGGAAGCGACTTTTTTCTCAAGAAAAGCTTCCCCAAGCCTGCCAACGCAGCCTCGCGCCCCTCTCTCCGTTTCAAAGCCTTTTATGCAGGGCTCCCTGAAACGGGTTCCCTTCAAAAAGCTCTCTTTACGCATAAAAACCGTAGCCTGTTAAGGTGCCTTTAAGCCTGTCGAGGCAAAAGACATCCGGCAGGGGAATTTCTGTGTAGAACACCGTTTCAATGGACGGTGTTTTTACTTTTTATTGCAATCTATTGGCAAAAAAAGCCGACCGGAGGAACGGCTTGCCCGGAGGATCACGGCGGAAAAAGATTGACGGCGGGAAAAGTTCATGGTGTAATTTAGTCATTGATTAATTAATATCACCATACATTTTCAAACAGACTGCGGAACATCTCAGGAGACCTGCCATGCATCTCAGCCACCTCGTTGAAACGATTGATACGCATACCGCGGGCAATCCCACCCGCAACCTCATCGCCGGGGTTCCCCGCATCGAGGGGAAAACCATGCAGGACAAGATGGCCTATGCCGAGGAGCATCTGGACTGGATGCGCACCGCCGTCATGATGGAACCCCGCGGGCACAGCAACATGTCCGGCACAATCTGGGTGGAACCGTGCCATCCCGAGGCCGACATGGGCATCCTGTTCATCGACGCGGGCGGGCACATGCCCATGTGCGGGCACAGCACCATCGGCTGCGTCACCGCCATGTTGGAAAGCGGCCGGGTGCCCATTACCGGGGAAGTGACCGAAGTGAACATCGATACCCCAGCCGGACTCGTGCGCACCCGGGCCACCGTGGAAAACGGCAGCGTGACCAGCGTCGCGTTCCGCAACGTGCCCTCCTTCCTGTTCTGCTCGGGGACGGTCGAGGTTCCCGGTATAGGGGCTGTCCCCTTTGATGTGGCTTACGGCGGCAACACGTATGCCATTGCCGACGCCGCGTATTTTCCCGGCCTTGAACTCCGTTCCGGCCACCGTTCCGCCATCGAAAAGACCGCGCAGGCATTCGGCGATGCTGTGCGCGCGGCGGTGAAGTTCCAGCATCCCCTCCAGCCGTTCATCAATGTCATCACGCACGTCATGTTCTATACGAAGCCGGATGATCCCACAGCCACTTACCGCAATACCGTCGTTTTTCTGCCTGACTCCCTCGACCGTTCA
>ERZ1673749.700-NODE-700-length-32478-cov-39.605342_pt1 | contig 32478 bp, 20 predicted proteins | sample MGYA00580204_ERZ1673749 | MGnify/ENA primary metagenome ERZ1673749 (study PRJEB41218, sample SAMN15661745) | gut metagenome | host: Homo sapiens | place: Canada: London | collected 2015-08-20/2019-03-30 | study: EMG produced TPA metagenomics assembly of...
GCTCTCGCTTTGAGACCTGTGAAATGCTATCGTCTCTTATTCGCAGCATAGCAGCCAGGGGTGACGCATTTGAGCGGTACAGGAGCTATTCAACTCATTGTGAGGAGTGGAAGATGAAGCACCCCTTGTGGGTGTCCTCTTCTTAGCCCCCTCGACCCGGGGATCAGGCATTGCAAGCGATCTCGCGACCCCGCTAGGATGTCGCACTGATTGCTTGACTCTCTGACAAGTGCGACACCCTAGCGGGGTCGTATATCTCTCTCGGGATCCTCTTTCCCGGGGTCTTCGGCACTTCGTGCCTCGACACCCGGTCTAAAAAGCGATGATCCCTCCGGGGCTTTGCCCCTGCGGGATCGGCAGGCGGTAGCAGCAGGGCGGGGATCAGTCAATGGGATTGCACAGCGATAGGGAACATCACCTTTGCCGTTAAGCTCAAAAGCGTCACCCCTGGTATAGCAGCGGAAAATACTCTTCTACCTCAGGGAAATTTCTATTACCGGTATTAGTGGCAACTAATACCGGTAATAGTGTTCACTAATACCGGTAATAGATCAGAGCCACTTCTGATCCGTGTGCAGAGGGATCCAAGGTGATGATTTATCGATCCGGCTCGATCCGAAGTGTCTCGCTCTTCCCCTTCCCATAGGTGAAGATGAGGGTCAGCGGCACATTGGAGTGGACGGTCACCCTGGGGCGTTCATTGGCTGAGCTTCGCCGAGCACACTTCAGATCTACCATACCATCGGGTCCGAAGGGGTAGCGCTCGATCCCGTGTGCCTCCAGCTGGTGGATGTCCCAGCGGATCGTCTCCTCGGGGTAGTCTGCCTCAATGCCGATGAGGTACTCGATCAGTAGAGCGATCGGTGCCAGTCCACCCCAGCCGACAAAGTGATCCCGTGCCATAAATCCCGGCTCAGTCGCCTCCGGAGCATAGTACTCATAGAAGGTCCCTGTCCGTCGGTACACCTCCAGTACCGCCTGATAATGCTTCGAAGCAATGTCGTAGGCGAGATCACGGTAGCCCTGTCGAGAGAGACCGGTAATCACCATATAGTTTGTTCCCGGCCAGACGCCTCCCTGCCAGTAGCGACCATTGGGGCGGTACTTGGGGTGATCGGCGGAGAGAGAGGGAATGGGGTGGGGGCGGGCAAATTCGCTCTCCCTCGTCAGGTGTGCCACGAGGCGATCCATTCGCTCTCTGTCCAGTACATCGGTCATCAGCGCCCAGTAGGCTCCGATCCCCTTGGCGTCGCAGAGGGTGCCGTCGCGGTACTGGTCGTAGAGGAAACCGCTCTTGTCGTCCCACAGCTGAGTATTGACATAGTCCTTGAGTGCCAGCGCCTCGGTCTCATAGTCCTCGATCTCCTGCCACCGCTCTATGTAGAAGCCCATCTCGAGGAGCTGATAGGCGGTCATGATCTGCTGGAGATTGGTGTCGAGCCAGATCATGTGACCGTGGGAGTAGATCGGATTGTACCCGTCCGGCACGCGTGGCATATTGTCCATCCCGGTCCCCCAGCCACTGCTCCAGTAGGTGCCGTTGCGCCAGGTGCGATTGAGCCGCAGCCAGTCGTAGTAGCCGCAGAGCACAGGGAAGACGCGATGCAGTCGCTCGAGATCACCATACTGATGGTAGTAGACCATCTCGCACCAGGGGAGCAGGTTGGGACTCGTGGAGGTAGGGTCGTATCGCTCGAAGCAGTCGGCGCCGTCCGCCTTGATCTCCCTGCAGATGAATCCGTCGGGGTGTTGTTTGGCGTAGAAATTGTCAAGCGTCCTCTGGAAGGGGAAGAATCGGTCTCCGTAGCGGGCAAACATCAGGATGAAGCAGTCGTCCCACATGAAGAGGTTCCCATTATAGGCCGTGTCAATATAAGTGGCGACAAAGCCAGATCCGGGGTCCGGCTGACGAATGTTGTCGACAGCTATCCTCCAGGCATCCCAGTACATCCCGATCTCCTCCTCGTGTCCCTCCCAGATCGGAGAGGGGAGGATCGTCCTCGCTTTGTCAAATGAGCGGGGCTGTGTGTTCCGGGGCTTCATGGTCCGGAAGGCATTGTCGGTGACGAAGACGTTCTTCACATAAGTATTCTTGTACGGCAGTCTGTAGATCGAGTCGTTTCCTGCGCTGATCTGCGCTGAGGTAACTGCCACTGTGCCGGTCACGGCCAGCAGGGTCAGACATATTGCTTTTTTCATAATAACTATCATGGTGTGGGGTTAGTCGTGCGCTCATCCACTGTCTCTCTTAGGAGCTCTCTTGGGCTCCCGGAGACGGAGCAGTGGTGGAGGCGTCGGTACTTCTGGGGCGACATGCCCATGACGGACCTAAACTGGCGGGAGAGGTTCTTGGGGCTGCCGAAGCCCATCTCCTCTCCCAGCTCCATGATCGACCTGTCACTGGTGATCAGGAGATGGGCAAGCTTCTCGACGCGGTACTTCATGATGTACTTCTGTATCGTCTGGCGTGTGGCTCTCTTGAAGCGTATCTCCAGGTGTCGGCGCGAGAGGGGAACCTGTCGCACGACGTCCATCACGGAGAGCGGGTGAGTGGAGTGGTCGTGGATGAAGCGGATCGCCCTCGCCACCTCACGGTCGCTGATGGATAGGATGTTGGTCGAGGCGCGCTCGCTGATCCGGACCGGACGGACCACCACGTCCTCCACCCTGTCGGACTTGTGGGAGAGGTATCGGTCGATCTGTGCTGCCGTCTCATATCCTCCCTGTACGACATCTAGTGAGATACTGGAGAGAGGAGGGTCCGCCAGACCACAGATGGTCCGGTCGTCGTCCACCCCGAGGATCGCCACGTCCTGGGGGATGCCGATGTCAGCGACACGGCAGAGCTCAGCGATACGGATCCCTTCATTGTCATCGCAGGCGAAGATCGCCGTCTCCGGAGGTAGCTCCTCCAGAAACTTGATCAGTCGCTCCTGACGGTAGTCCCACACCTCGTCAATAGAGGTCTCACGGTAGTCGGTCAGAGCATCTGCCAGCCCCGCCTCCTCGAGGTAAGACCGAAAGCCGTAGTAGCGCTCCTGAGACCAGAACACATCGCGGTAGCCAATGAAGGCAAATGAGGTGAAGCCCTTGCGAATGAAGTACTCTGCTGCCATCTCGCCCGTCCCGCAGTAGTCACCCGTGACGGCAGGCAGCGAGGGGATCGGCACCTTGTAGTCCTGTGCTATGGCCAGTATACCTGCCTCTCTGAAGGACTCGACCCGGTCCCCGGCATCGAAGCGTCCGATGATCGCATCCGCCTCCCACGCTCGGGCCCACTCCAGCACGCCGGCGAGACCATGCTGGCTCTTGTAGCTCGGCGGCATACGGCAGACTGCCCAGCGGTCATGCTCCTGTGCATAGGCCTGTATGCCGGCAAATAGGTTGTAGGAGTAGGACTCGGTAAAGTCTGTCAGCAGTATCAGTCGTATCATATCACTCGTCAGATGGCTCGAGGTATAGCATGCTCTCAGGGATAGGCTGCCGGAGGAGACTCTTTCCGGTCAGTCCCACCTCGAGTGTCTGTCCCATATAGTCCTCGAAGTAGTCTACCCTAAGCCGGTGGAAGCCTGCCTCCAGTGCGACCACTCCCTCCCGTAGGCGGGCGCTGTGACCTCCGTCGTTATCTACCACCTTTACTCCATCAATGTAGAGCACAGAGCCGTCATCGGAGTAGGTGTAGAAGCGGTAGAGCCCCCGCTCCGGTATGCGGATGAGGGACTCGAAGATGTAGCCAAAGTGGTCCTCCCGGTCTGCTCCCTCGATAGATAGGTAGGGCAGGGTCCCTTCGCTGACAAGGGGGACAGTGGGGATCTGCTCGGTCTGCTTGATCGTCCCGGCGTAGTAGCGGTACCTCACTCCATGAGTCCGAGCATCGAGAGAGAGTGCCGGCAGATAGTGAGCCGACTGCTCCTCATCGGAGTCGAAGCCGGAGGGGTAGTAGAAGGTAGCCTCCCGACCTCCCTCCGGGGTAGCTATCCAGCTGTCGAAGCGCTGCTCTCCCTCGTGCAGAACAATCATTCGTCCGCCTCTGGGAAGATCTCCATAGGCATCCAGACCGCTTACTCGTCCGTAGCCGAGGGTGATGCCGTCTCGGATCGCTAGGGCGTCATTGGCATGGTCGTGTCCGCAGAATACTCCCATTACGCCGCCTAAGTCAAGCAGTGTGCTGAAGAGCCCGCTATTTAGCGTGGAGGAGGAGATGCCCTCGCTGATGTGTCCTTTCCCTTGATCTTTTAGTGTCTCAAACTCCGGTATGGGAATGTGGAAGAAGAGCATGGATGGTATGCTCTCCCTGCCACTCTCAGAGATGGTCCGGCCATGAGTTCTCCTGAGCCAGTCGATCTGATCGAAGTGTATGTGGTCGTAGTGGCTGATAAACTGGTCCCTGTAGTACTGGCCCGAGTCCAAGAGGTAAAGCAGGGCAGCAATCCCCCCTCCGGAGGAACTCTCGATGCGGATCTCTTGATTGCCCTCGCCCTCAATTTCCCTCGGTCCTCTGAGACTGATACAGTAAGGCTTCCCTTCGAGGAGGTCATAGATGGAGTCCTTGGAGATCACCTCAGCATCGTGATTGCCGAGTAGAACGCCGTAAGGCTGCTTCTCCTCCTCAAAGAATCGAGTGAGGGTCCTCCAGCCCTCTGCCGCGGGACGCTCAGTGATGACATCACCGGTCAGCAGGACCAGATCCGGCCGCTCCGAGCGGATCACCTCCCGGAGAACCTCGTAGGTGCGTGGGGTATTGACTGAGGTAGGGTCGATGTGGAGGTCGGTAAACTGTGCTATACGAAAGGTGCTGTCGGCTCTGAAGCGCAGCACTCCGCGGTGGTCCTGCGCCGATAGGGAGCTCAAGCACAGGAGGAATAGGATGATGGATGTAAGTAGTCGCTTCATGGTCTGGCAGTCTCGTGGGTACAGCGCTCGGAGAGTCCGAGGAGGTGCATGACCTTATGGTAGATCTCGGTATTGTGGTAGATGCCGGTGAAGTAGTCTGATGACGGACCATAGAGGTATATCGGTACCAGCACGCCGCTGTGGCCGCCGGTGGAGAAGTTTCCCTCCACTTCGCCCTTCTCCTCATCTCCACCGAGGACGGTGAGTCCTCCGGTCTCGTGGTCCGCTGTGACAATGACGAGCGTCTCGCCATCCTCTTCGGCCCACTTCATGACCGCTCCGATAGCGCGATCGAAGTCTGCCGTCTCCTGCATCAGCAGGTCGAGGTCGTTGGTGTGACCATAGTCGTCCAGCTGAGAGCCCTCGATCATCAGGAAGAAGCCCTCAGGGGTCTGCTTTGCCAAGTGATCAAGTGCAAGACGTGAGGCGTGGGAGAGTAGTTCGCCCCGCTCTAGTGGCACAGGTACGTCCTTCTCCGCATAGACACATAGCTCGCGGCCGGAGGAACTCTTTTCGCCTGCAGCGAAGTCTTTAAGGCTACGGGTGACACGATACCCCTTCTCCTTCATCTCCTGGAAAATATTGCGTCCATCAGGTCTGTCGGCAAAGACCTTTGCCCCACCGCCCATGATGAGATCGCAATGGCTGTCGGGGAATTGCCCGATGATCTCATAGGGTGCCTCTCGCTCTGAGCTGTGGGCGAGGAAGGCGGCCGGGGTAGCATCGTAAAGACGACAGGTGCTGATCACGCCGGTGCCGAGTCCGGCGCTGTGCGCGTAGTCGATGATGGTGGCGTAGGGTCGATCGAGACTATCCACAGCGAGTGTGTGGTAGCGAGCCTTGTGCCCTGTGCTCATCGCAGTGGCGGCAGCGGCGGAGTCGGTCACGAGCTTGTCAAGCGCTGTGGTGATGACAAGCCCGGTGGCCTGAGCATTGGAGAGATTGATGTGTCCCTTATTTACGGTGCGGAGAGCAGCAATATGTGCTAAGCTCATACCGTCGCCGATCATCAGGACGACGTTGCGCACCTTGGTCCCTCCCACAGGGCGGACCGTTACGGTCTCGTAGGTGGAGGGCAGGGTGACGGTCTGGCGGCTCGGCTCCTGTGCCGATGCAGTGAGACCGATGAGCAGCAGTGTTATAAGGAGGTGCTTAGTTATGACTTTCATGGATCATTAGTGCTTGAGGGTGGGTGTGGTGTAGTCAGTCTCTCCGCGTCGGCGGTACTCCAGTCGTAGTCCCTTGCCCTCAGCGCCCTGCCAGTAGAGTAGGGTGAAGGGGTGTAGTCCGCGACTGAGTGCGGCCTTGCCGGTAGCTGAGACGAAAGCGTGCGAGCCGTCATTGAGGACAATTGGTCGATCGTGGATACGTAGGACGGAACCATCATCGGAGGTGAGACGAAACTCGTAGACATCTGTCTCCGGTATCTCAATATATCCTGTGAAGGTGAGCGCAAATAGATCCTCGCGGTCTCGCATCTCTATCGAGGGCTGATCGCAGACGCCGCGCTCTACAATAGGAAGTGCGGCGATCTGATCCGTACGCTCGACCGATCCGGCGTGGAGCGTCCAGCTGGCACCATCGGCAGCGGAGGTGACCTCCATAGCCGGGACATACTCAGCCCTTGTGGCGATAAGCGTCGTGGTGGGCGAGGGATCTAGTCCTTCTTTCTCGGCAGTAGCCCGGAGGATCGTGCTGCGAGTGAGGGTGATGGGGGTGCCGGTGTACTCCTTTTTCTCCCCCTCATCGATGGTGTAATAGATCGTCGCTCCGGGGGTGGCTGTGGCTAAGCTCACGCTCACCTGGTCGTGGAAGAGGGTGATGTCGTCCGAACTGTAGACTGGCGACACGAAGTCCTTGCGGGTCATGCTGTAGGGCTTCTCCTCGACTCGGAAGTCATCTACAGGTTTGTCGGAGAGCGCAAAGGCGAGTGTGCCTCCCTGAGCGAGCTCCTCTGTGGTGACGAAGAGGCGGTGCAGCTCCTTCCCATTCAGACTGACGGATCGGATATAGGGGTGCTCTGCGGGATCCCTGTCTGTGGTAATGGTGAGCTCGCCCTTCGGAAGTGTCAGGGTCACCTCCCGGAAGCGAGGGGTGGTGATCTGGAGTTCTCCGCTAGCCGGTGTTACAGGATAGAGACCGAGGGCAGTGAAGAGGTACCAGGCAGACATCTGCCCGCAGTCCTCATTGCCACTGATCCCCTCCGGAGTGTCGAGGTACAGTTCATCTAGTATCTGACGCGTCAGCTCCTGGGTGCGGGAGGGGCGACCCAGGTAATTGTAAAGGTAGGCAAGGTGGTGGCTAGGCTCATTGCCATGAGCATACTGCCCGATAAGCCCGGTGATGTCCTGGAGGTCTCCAGCCGGTGTGGTGTCTCTAAAGAGATTGTCGAGAGCGTCAAGCATCCCCTCTGCTCCACCGTGGAGAGCAATCATCCCCTCCACATCGTGCATTGGAGCAAAGCGGTACTGCCAGCCATTGGCTTCGGTGTAGTCCTTGCTTACCTCGTAAGGGTCAAAGTCTGCTCCCCAAGATCCATCCTCGTGACGTCCGCGGAAGAACTTGGTACTTCCGTCGAAGAGGTGGATGTAATTGTGAGCTCGCTGGTAGTAGGTGTCTGCAATATCTTTCTCCCCGAGCGCCTCCGCCATCCGAGCGATGCACCAGTCATCATAAGCGTACTCGAGGGTGCAGGAGACGGACTCGTTGTGCGTATTTGCGGGAATGAATCCCAGTCTGGTGTAGGCATCGGAGCCTTTCTTATTGATATTGGAGGACTTGATCATCGCCTCGAGCACCTCCATCGGGTCGAGATCGCCAAGCTGTCCGCTGAGGTAGGCATCAGCCAGTACGGAGACGGCGTGGTAACCGATCATGGTGCGGGTCTCTCCACTATAGAGTGGCCAGATGGGCAGCTCGCCCTGCTCGCGGTACATCTGCATCATAGATCGACACAGATCTGGTACTACTTCAGGATAGAGCAGACTGAGTAAGGGGTGCTCCGCACGGAAGGTGTCCCAGAGCGACAGAGTGGAGTAACTCACACCGGAGCCCCTGTGGATCTGATCGTCCATACCGCGATAGGTTCCGTCGGCGTCACTTGTTCTATTCGGCGCTACGAGGGAGTGGTAGAGGGCGGTGTAGAGGCAGGTGAGATCCTCCCTCTTCCCCTCTTTTACCTTGACCTTAGAGAGAAGGTCATTCCACTGCTTCTCTGTGCTGGCACAGACCTGGTCGAATGTCTTGCCGGACCGTGAGAGTTCCTCATTGAGATTAGCCTCAGCTGCTTCCATTGAGGTCTGTGAGAGTCCGACAAAGATCTCCACAACGCCGTCTTCCCCGGTATCCAGAGATAGTAACGCACGGATGGAGTCGCCCTGAGCGATCTGCCCATTGACTTCTTCTCCATTTAGGAAAAGTTTGGTCTCTCGTATCGGACGGCTTAGGCGGGCGGCAAAGTAGACGTGTTGTCCGGGCACCCAGCCGTTGGTGATAGTGTAGCCCCTCAGTGTACTCTCTGAGGTCTGCTCCAGTCCACTCTCTACGATCTCATCCCCTTTGATATTCACTAAGTCGATCAGCAACGAGGTCTCTCCGGAGTCCTTAGGATAAGTGTAGCGATGGACGCCCATGAGGGATCCGGCTGTAAGCTCAGCCCGGATACCGTTGTCCAGCTCCACACTGTAGTAGCCTGCATGTGCGCTCTCGCGGTCGTGGCTGAAACCGATCTTGGGCAAGCGTTCGTCATCGATGTGGTCAGCGTAGCTCTTGCTGTCTGTAATGGGGAGGAAAATCACGTCCCCGAGGTCGCTGCATCCGGTGCCGGAGAGGTGGGTGTGAGCAAAGCCGTAGAGCGAGTCGTCATCGTAGTGGTAACCGGCGCATGCATCCCAGCCCTCCCATCGTGTCTCCGGGCTCAGCTGAACCATTCCCAGCGGAGCGGTAGCACCTGGGAATGTGTGTCCGTGAAATCCGGTCCCGATGAAGGGATCGACCATCTCATAGAGCTTGGTCGGATCAGGAGTGATCAGTTCTTCTCCCCGACTATTGCCACAAGCGTAGAGCAGTGGCAGAGTGAGGAGTAGTCCGAGCTGTAGGGTTAGTTTATTCTTCATATCTTGGAGTTATGTTTCTTACAAAGCGTGATGATCACCCGAGCCTCAGGCATCCCGGCAAAGTCCATAAAGTAGATCCCTCCCGGGAGCGAGGTCCTCTCTCGGAGAAGACGGTAGGCGAAGGGATTGAGCTCTTCCGCCACCGCCTTAGGAGTTAGGTCACCTGTCCCGCTGAGGTAGGCGATCATCCAGTGGTCAGGCATCGTCTCAGCAAGGTCCAGTACCTCGCTGAGAGCCGATTTCTTATCACGCATCCCGATGGTATCGTGGACCATATACTTGTCCTCTACTATTAGGTCAAGAGCACCGCCACTGGGATTGACTAAGCGAGCCACAAAGGTGGTGTCGTCCTGAAATCCATCAAAGTAGGGCATACAAACATCGTCGCCTATCCTCGTACGAAGCAGGATGAGCAGTTTCCCTCGAACCTCCGAGACCTTCGTTGCCGGCGTGAGCTCGCCTCTATAGAGGAGCCGTGCCACCTCTGGTCTCTCCAGAGCACGCAGGAGCGAGAGACTGTACGCCTCCATCTCATCAGGCGAGTGGTGGTCGTCATCTTCCTTCCGGAGTGACAAGATAACGAATTCGTCCGGATGGGCGGTGAGAAATTGGGTGAATAGAGGCAGAACCTCCCCGGTGAACTCGAGCCCAAGCGACTCCTTGCCATGATAAAGGTCCATGCATCCGGACCCATCATATCGGTCGACGAGTCGGAGGTCAAAGGCACGGACTCCGACCTCTAACTGCTCCTCCAGCGTCAGGTCCTGGCACCGAAGCCGGGGTGACGCGATATAGGCTGCGGCATCATGCGTCCCCACTATCGCGAGGTCGATCAGTCTCGTCTCCGGCTCTCTCCCACAGCCGCCGACCAGTCCTGAGATCAGCAGTAGCGTAAGGAGGGTAGGAGTCAAGCTGTTCTTCACTTGGGGGAAAATGATTGTATTTCTCATTGGTAAATATAGAAATACCATACAGCCGCCTAGTAGAGAGCTGATCTAACTCTCGGCTAGGCGGCTGAATAATCAAAAAGTTAGGCTGACTTCAGACTCATCGATCCACAGCAGCTTCTACCTGCAGACGCAGTCCTACGACCTTTCCCTCTTGGAGGTCAAAAAGCTTCTCACTTGACCTTAGCAGATAAGACTTAGGGGCCATAATAAATAGGGCCACGTCTCCGTTGTCAGAGAGGTTTACCACCTTCTTCTCATACCCCTTTATCTCTTTGATCTGACTAATCATTGACTTGCTTCCTGATCCAAGTAGGAAGATCGAGGAGGGAAATTTAGTTTCCGTCAAAAGTCGTTTGTTGAGAGCGTCCGGGTCTCCACTCTCCTTCAGTGTGACGAGACCGAGGTTTACGTCATAGCTGAGTTGCTTTTCCCCGGTTGCCATAAGCTTCAGCCCGGCGGTCGTCAGGAAACAACCGGATCCGGATAGGGAATTCCCTTCAAACTTTTGAGCCCAGTCCTTAGCTAAGAGGAGATTTCCGCTCTTTAGGGAGCTTGGGTTAAATATCGGGAAGCACTTAACTGCATCCGAAATGACCGCATTAGGGGAAAACTCCCTTCCATCCTTGCTGTATGGACTAACGCCCATAAGCATATAGGCAGATACTTTTTCTCTCGGTAGAGAGACTAATTTTCTGCACACAGCTTCGTAGTCTGACAGAGAGCTCCCCAGATTTTCGCCATCCTTATTGGTAACAACCAAGAGAGATATGGTACGATCCTTATTCCACTCCGGAGTTTTTGTCTCCTCATTCGTCTCAGGGATCTGAGGCTTCGGCTGGGGACTTGGTGAGGGCTTTTGTCCCCCACAACTGCTTAGAAAAAGCAGGCAGCAGGCGGTCAAGGCAATCTTACTATTCCTAAACCTTCGATCAACTCCTATCATAATGTAAGGTCCATATATACGGAGGCGTGATCAGATATATCATAGCTGGCACCCTCGTGATTGATGCGAAAGCGATCAACCTTTGGGGATCCACACTTGATATCAGGTGTGGTGAGTATGTAGTCCACCCAATGGTTTGCTGTGATAGCGAGCTTATTCCCAAAGAGTCCAAGCGTGTAACTAACTGTCCCCGGGCCAGTATTGAAGTCTCCCATCATAATTATGGGGCAATTTGCCTCAAAGACCTCGCTTCTCTTGAGAATTTCAGAAAGTTGTTCTACCTGACCTCCCATGTGATCCAAGTGGGTACCTACTACACGGATCACTTTCCCATTAGGCAGTAGGAGATCAGCCCAGAAAACACTCCGAGGATCAGATGATCCCGTAGGCATTGACAGCCTTCGGCAGTCCATCCGGATGATCGGATAGCGAGAAAGGATTCCATTCCCATAGAGTCCTGCACCTCTATTGAGCTCCGATCGGTCGTAAGACTTACAGAAGTAGTAGTGCATTCCCAGATGCCCTGCCAGCTCCGCCAGTGGGTTACGATCGCCAAGAGCATCCGTGTAGACCTCAAGCTCGTTAATCACGCAGATGTCGGGCGATACTTTGTCAAAGGCATCAAAGAAGGGCTTCATCACATACTTGTGACCGAGAGTAGTCTCTACAGCCCCCTCGAATGACTTGACATTGTAGGTCATAACACGGATCGTCTGCGCATCTGTTGTCCACGACAGCCATTGGGCAGACAGGGCAAGAAGGAGTGCTATAGCGATCCGTCCTGCTCGATTAGTAGCCAACATTTTGCTTCAGGTGCTTAGAGCCGTCAATGGCGGACTGCGGGATCGGGAAGACCTTATTCACAGCAGGATTAAACTTACGAGCCGGCCATACCTCGATCAGCTTCCTCTCACCCTTACCCGTTGCAGGATCGTATGTCTTCCCATAGTTATTGAGATCAAATCCGTGCAGGGGTTGCTCTAGGAGATCAAAGTCACCCCAGCGCATCAGATCAAGCCATCTCGGGGTCAGGAACTCAAACGCCAGCTCACAGCGACGCTCCTGCTTGAGCTCCGCCTTAGTCCCTTGAGAGTTAGCTGACAGCCCGGCACGGGTCCTGATCTGGTTGAGGATAGAGACCGCCTCAGCATTTCCCTCGCCCTTCGTCCAGATTAGAGCCTCTGCCTTCATAAGCAGGATATCGGCATATCTCAGAACTACCATTCCGAGAGTTGTGCACATAAAGTTACCATTCTGGAAGAACTCCTTACCTGCATTATCAGCTGTCCTATAGGGGCTGATCCACTTTGTCAGGAGGATATTTGCAGGGGTGGACGGCAGGAGTTTTTCATCAATGGTTCTGATTTCCTTTCCTTGCTTATCCTTAGAGATCTTGGGCTCTCCTAGCTTAAAGTCCAGATCCATAAATACTACTCTGTCTCCAGGCCCAGCAAAAGACGCTTGGCGACGCACATCACCCTCCTCGTAGGCATCGTAGAGCTCAGCTGTGGGACAAAAGTATCCCCATGTGTTGAACCTCCCGAAGCCTCCGTTCTGGAAACTCATACCATGCCACTTCGGTCCGGCTGCTGCTGTAGCTGATCCAAGGAATGAGAAAATGTACTCTGACGAGAAGTTATTCTTAGCAGTAAAGAGTGTAGAGAAGTCCGGATACAAAGAACGCTTATCGGCTCCTGAGAGGTTGATGATCCGATCACAGTACTCGATCACTTTGTCGTAATACTTCGTATCGAATTGGGAGGCATATAGTGCTGCTCGGGCAGCAAGACCCCATGCTGCAGCCTTCCACGGACGCCCGTACTGGTCATCGGACTGCTGAGAGAAGAGAGGTAGGTGTGCAGCAGCCTGATCCATATCAGAGATGATCAGGTCATAATTCTCCAGTACACTCTTTGGCCGATCAGAGTCCATCTCTGATACCGGTGTCTTGTCAGTGATGATGGGGATCCCTCCATTGGGACCATCATCGCCGTGCCAGGGTGCCAGCCAGAGATAGGCCATTCCACGATAGAAGTAGGCGTTGCCAAGGACGTAGTCTCTTAGCTCTCCCTCCACATGGAGATTGTCTACAGCCTTGATCAGCTCGTTGGCTGAGCCGATCACCTGATACATACGATCCCAGTTCTCATTCCAGTCACGTCCGTTGCTGGCATCCATAGTGAAGTTCTTGATCTGAGCTGCTTCGGCTTGATTACGACCGGTGATGCAGTTGTCAGATGCGTTCTCCATCCACATGTAGCCTCGACCCGTCGTCCCTTCCTCGCTCGTGAAGCGATTGAGAGCATCTACTGCGAGACGGAGATTATTTGGATCCTTATAGAAGTCCTTATTTGTGTCTCCGTTGGCATAAGGCTCGTGATTGAGGAAGTCGCTATCGGCACACGAGGTAATGAGCGATCCGCTGCCGATGAGTATCAGTCCGGCGCAGAGCCCGGAGAGTATGCTTTTTGTATTGGGTGTCATAATCGTATTCGTTTTTATTCGATCCATTATTATCAGAGACTGACATTAAGTCCCAAGGAAAAAGTGCGAGACAATGGGTAGCGTCCGGCATCCACTCCATATCTTCCTACCTCGGGGTCAATGCCACTATACTTGGTAAAGGTGAGGAGATTGGATCCATTGAGATAGAAGCGTACCGTCGCCTGAGGCATAGATATAGCTTCCATCCAAACCCTGGGAAGCGTGTAGCCGAGGGTCACATTCTTAAGCCTCAGATAGCTACCGTCCTCAAGGAAGTAGCTGTTGGCACTCGAGTAGTTGCCATTGTCATCCCTTGCCACACCTATCCTCGGGATACCGGAGTTGGGGTCAAAGTCAAAGGACTTCATCACGAGGGCGTTCATATTGCCCTCTACTCCGCGACCCGTGAGAGTCATCTGCTTGTAGGCGTTGTAGATCTGATTGCCTTGGATCCCCTGGAAGTCTAAGGAGAGGTCTATTCCATTCCAGCCGAAATTAGCTCCGAATGAGAAGGTAAACTTGGGCATATAGGAGCCGAAGTACTTATAGTCCTCCGTATTGATGACTCCATCATTATTCTGGTCCACAAACTTGATGTCTCCTGCCTTGGCATTGGGCTGGATGGGAGATACAGCGCCGGACTCAGGATCCTTGTGGGTATAGGCTGCTACCTCTTCATTGCTCTTGAAGATTCCGTCAGCCTCCATCAGGTAGAAGGACTGCCAAGGCAGACCCACCTTAGAGCGGATGGGTGACATACTATTGACAACCAGGTTGTCCTGGATGTAGTCACGACTACCGAGATCGAGTACCTCAGAGTTGATGATGCTCATGTTGGCAAATCCGCCCCAGGTGAAGTCTCCTGAGCGATCATTGTAATTAAGCTGAAACTCCCAGCCCTTATTCAAAACAGAACCTACGTTACCCAGAGGCTCCTCCTCGACACCCATCGTGGAGACGATCGGTACCCGCTCGATGAGGTCCTTAGTGAGCTTGTGGAAGTAGTCTGCCGTGAGTGAGAGCCTATCAAAGAGCCCCATATCAAGTCCCACTCCCCATGACTCCGTGGTCTCCCATCTGAGGTCCGTATTAGAGATGCCCTTCTGGTAGTAACCGGTTACTGTATGGTTGTCAATGCCAAACACAGTCTGGCGTGCTTGTGCCATAGAGACGTTGTAGGCGTACGGATTGACGGTTGCCACACTTCCCACCTGACCCCAGCTAGCGCGGATCTTAAGGAGATTGATGACATCCATATCCCTCATAAAGTCCTCACTGGAGATCTTCCACGAGCCGGAGACAGCAGGGAAGACTGCAGAGCGGTGGGATGGATCCAGCTTGGAGGAAAGATCATTACGCACGGAGGCGGTGAAGAAGTATCTGTCGGCATAAGAGTATGCAAAGCGACCAAAGCCGGAGATCATAGACTCCTCTACGATACCTTCGGTGGGCTTTGTAGGGACCTTAGTGGCATTGGAGAGGATGATCTTATTGAGATCCTCGCTAGGGAGCTCTGACCCCTCTACCCAGTTGTCGCGCCAGTTGTCGTACTGCATGGTGTACCCTGCCATCGCACTAATATGGTGATCGTCACCAAAGACCCGTGCATAGGTTGCAGTGGTCTCCCATATCCATCTATTGTGTAGGGAGTTGTAGATAGTGCGAGAGTTCTGCGAGCCACGGCTTCCGACCTCTCTGACAGCCGGTGTGAAACCCTCGTAGCGACCCCAGTCCTCACCGAGAGAGAGACGACTGATGATATCTAGTCCGTAAAGAGGCTTGATATTCAGTGACGTTGTGGAGAAGAGGGTTGATGCCGGCTGGTTTTCGTGGAGTCGGAATAGGGAGGCTACCGGATTATTGATCATACCATAGCCTGATATTCCCTGCTTAGCGTAGTAAGCCGGGATGGTACCACCCCACACCTTATTACCCTTTGCATCGAGGATTTCCTTACCATTCTCGTCCATCTCATAGATGGTGGCAGCCGTAGGGTAGAAGGTCGCGTCCGCGAGGATTCCCTCATGACCATAGTCATTGATATTACCTCCCTGACCATTATCATGAGTGAAGTGGAGACTCTGAGTGAGCTTCAGCCACTTATTTACTGTGAAGTCTGCATTGAGTCGTGCTCCAAAGCTATCTGACCACGTATTCTTCAGGATGCCGTCGTGGCGATCATACGATACAGAGAAGAGGGCACTGAGTCTCTCGCTACCACCGCTGATCGAGGCGGCCACATGCTTCATAGAGCCGAGACGGAAGATCTCATCCATCCAATTGGTGCGATCAATCATCCCATAGGGGTACAGGCTGACGTTAGCCACTGCGGGCAGAGCAGCGGCATCGCCATTCTCTACGACCTTATTCCACACCTTGATGTACTGACCTGCTGTGGTTACCTGAGGTTTCTTGGTGATCTGGTCAAAGCTATAGGAGCTGTTGATATCCACATGCAGGTTGCCCTCCTTGGCCTTCTTAGTGGTTACCACGATTACACCGCCGGATCCTACAGAGGCACCATAGATGGCTGCTGAGGAAGCGTCCTTCAGGACAGTAATGTTCTCTACATCCTCAATGTTGAAGGGTGCACCCGGTACCCCATCCACGACATAGAGTACCTGATCCCCACCGCGAGACCCTTTGCCTCGGATATTGAGCTCAGCACCTTTCATAGGGTTACCACCATTGTTCTGGATGGTGACACCGGGCATACGACCCTGAAGCATATTAGCCAGATTTGCCGGGCGTGACTTCAGGCTCTCGTCAATATTCATAGTGGAGATCGAGGTAGAGAGGTCCTCCTTGCGGGAAGCTCCATACCCAATGACTACAAGCTCTTCCAGTGCCTGGGTATCCTCCTGCAGCACGACCTTCAGATCACTTGTGGCGCCATTCACCTTTACCTGCTTGGGCTTGTACCCTATAAAGGAGAATGAAAGGGTTACCTGATCCGGAACCTTGATGGTGAAGTGCCCATTGAGGTCGGTGGTCGTGCCAAGTGTTGTGCCGATCGCTTGGATAGTCACGCCAATGAATGGTTCATCGATGGTCCCGTCTATAACGGTACCACTTACCGTGACCTCACTACTCTTCTGGGCCTTGGCCTCCAGGGACATACCGAGTGACCCGGAGAGGAGAAGGGTCACTATGAGGTATGACACGCTCTTTATGATACTATTGCGTTTCATTCTATTATGCTCACTATGTTACTTTGTAGCGTTCGCCTTCTTGTTGTTTTCTATGATCTCCTTGATGGCGATCTCGGGGTCATGCTCATTGTACTCCGTTACTTGGGAGAGCCATAGCTCTGCCATATGGAAGTATCTGTCACCGCCACCTGTACCAAGTAGGCTGACGAGATCGGTGTCATCGTAGCGGGAAGTCGGCTCGAGTCTGATATAGCGAGTGTCTGCAGGCACGCTGAAGTACTCGCAATTGACCCTCACGCCACTCTCCTTGGGCATATCGAAGGTGACTGAGATCGGTGCAGACCAGTTATTCCCGTCCTTGCTGAAGGAAACTCTAGCATCCTTGACAGACTCACCCTCCTTTCCGGGGCGGGGAGCGTAACCAAGGATCATATCCTGAGCCGTGGTACCGCTCTTGAGGTTGATGATGATGTTGTGGAGCTGGTTTACGTCCACCCAGCCATGCCAGTCAGAGTGGAAGTAGTCAGTTAGATCACCATTCGTAAGGTTCTCAATAGGTCCCTCAGACTCCTCCTGAGCATTTGTGCTGAGTTGATCGGCGCTTAGAGGGATATCCTTCCACGCTTTAGTGGTGTAAGTCATTGCCATATGCCTGCTGACGGCAGAGGTGGTCATAGATGCTGAGGCGTCACCGGTACTACTGTAGGAGGTTACGGTGAAGTCAATCGTCCCGGCACACTCGGCAAGGCCGGAGGCAACCACCGATCCTTGCTCAGGCTTACCACCGAGCAGTACTTTGTGATTCAGGATCGGGTCGAAGTACGAGACCATCACTCCGATGCAGTCGCTGCTTACTCCGCTACTTCCCATTGTCCATGAAACTGTGATTAGCCCGGGACCCTCTGATCTGGCAGACACATTTGCCAGAGGTATCGCGCTTTGGGGGTCTGTTAGCTCTTCTTTGTCAGAGGTGCAGCTGACTGTCAGCAGACCTACTGCAAGTGTGTAGAGCAGTGTCTTAGTTCTCTTCATGATCTATTTAATTAAGTGTAAATTGTGATTCTGCTGCAAGTCATGGTTTAGCGTAGGGCAGTAGTTGTCTGACCCTGCGTCCATTTGATCTGCGCCAAAGGTAGTGGTTCGTTGTGGCAAACTGGCTGCATTTTGACGACATTAGTGTTACACTCTTTCTTTTACGCACTAACGATTATCGGAGAGGGGGTAGATGTGATTTGCGTAAGATATTGAGTATTAGTGTATAGTATTGGTTTCTCAGATCGAATATATGACGAGATTCGTTTGCGGAATAATGTCTTCTATTTGCGTCGATCATGTTTTTGGATAGATGTGAGGAGGGCTGGACTCCCGGACGACTTGAGCGGTAGGTGGCAGAGTTGCTGTTGTAGAGCCGCTTCCTAGAGGGAATTTTTATTACCGCTATTAGTCGCGACTATTACCGCTATTAGAGATCACTAATATCGGTATTAGTGATGACTCTTATCGGTAAGAGGATTTGCTCGCTTTTTCTCCCGGGATTATGGATATTATAGGGCGGCGATATGTGGCGAGTGACAGGATGGCGTGGAACCCTTTGCCAAGAGGGGGTGTTAGAAAAAGCAGAACAATTTGTACCTTTGAGACGAACTTAAACGATTTACACAACACTTTAATCTTGCGTTATGGCAAAGTACGACTTTGACAAGGTCATCGACCGACATGGGACCAGCTGCATGAAGTATGACGGCTACGGTCACTTCGAGAGCGAGTATGAGGATATCCTTCCTCTCTGGATCGCTGATATGGACTTCGCTACGCCCTCCTTTGTGGGCGATGCAGTCCGTAAGCGTCTAGAGCACCCGGTGCTGGGGTATACCTTCCCGCCGGACCGCTACTTCGAGGCTATCCAGAGCTGGTTTGAGAAGCGATATGGCTTCCGTCCTGCCAAGGAGGAGATCTCATACACGCCCGGTGTAGTCTCCGGGTACTACAAGCTGATCCAGTGCTTCTCACACGAGGGCGACGGGATCACGATCCTTCCCCCGGTCTACTACCCCTTTGCCAACGTCATCCGCGGGAGCAACCGTAAGCTGGTGGAGGCGCCTCTGCTGGTACGTGACGAGCGCTTCTATATCGACTGGGATCGGCTGGATGAGGCTCTCTCTCAGTCCAAGATGCTGCTCTTCTGTCACCCACACAATCCCGGTGGGCGTGTGTGGAGCGATGAGGAGCTAAAGCGTGTGGCTCATATGGCACATGAGCATGGTGTGCTCATCATGAGTGATGAGATCCATGCTGACCTGAGCTACAGAGGCGTGCAGCATCACCCCTTCCCCTCGATCTCCGACGAGGCTCGCGAGATCACGATGTCGCTGATGGCTCCGTCCAAGGTCTTCAATATGCCCGGAGTGATCGGCTCACACTACTATATCCCCAATAAGGAGCTGCGGGAGAAGGCCTTTGCTTACATGCTTCAGTGTGGTCTCGAGGCAGCCTCCTGCTGGACCTATGATGCCATCGCATCTGCCTACGAGCAGGGTGACGAGTGGTCGCGTGCCTGCATGGACTACATTGCCGAGAATGTAGACTTTGTACAGGACTACCTCAAGCGGGAGATGCCGGGCGTAAAGATGATCCGCCCCGAGGCTTCGTTCCTGATCTTCCTCGACTTCACCGATGCAGGATTTAAGGATCCGGACGAGCTGGTCGACTTCCTGATCCGGAAGTGTGGGGTCTTTATGAATGACGGACGGATGTTTGGCACCGGTGGGGACTACTTTATGCGTCTCAATGTCGGAGAGCCTCGCTCGATCATCGAGGAGGCTATGAAGCGTATGGCGAAGGGACTTCGTGAGCGGAAGGGCTGACTAAGTACCTCACTATCCACTGACTAAGACTGAGGATCGATCGGCATTGCGATGTCGGTCGATCCTCTCTCTGTCAGCTGTACACCAGTGTAATATAGATGGGGTAGGGGACTTCCATTTTCAGTATCTTTGTGGAAAACCAAGAATAATCACCACCGTACAGAAATTGATTTGCGATGGTCCAGGTACTTATCATTCTCATAGTCACGGCGGGTCTGCTGGTGTGGGGGCGGATCCGGTCGGATGTGGTGGCGCTCTGCTCCATGGTGGCACTGGTACTGACAGGAGTCATCACTCCCGAGGAGGGGCTGGCGGGATTCTCCAACTCGGTCGTCATCATGATCGCCGGGCTCTTCATCGTCGGTGGTGCCATCACGCAGACCGGTCTCGCCAGACTGATTAGCAACAAGGTGCTCTCGCTAGCAGGGGAGAGCGAGCTGAGACTCTTCTACCTCGTCATCCTCGTGACGATCATAGTGGGACTCTTCGTAAGCAACACAGGCACCGTTGCCATACTGATGCCGATCGTGGTGACGATAGCGGGGCAGTCGGGCGTGGATGCACGACGGTTGCTGATGCCGATGGCCTTTGTCTGCAGTATCTCAGGGATGATGACGCTGATCGGTACGCCGCCTACGCTTATCGTACACAACTCACTCATAGAGTCGGGTCACGAGGGACTGCAATTCTTTACCACCCTTCCGGTCGGTCTTGTGATCCTCCTGATCTGCGGGGCACTGCTCTGGCCGCTCTCCAAACTGCTTGCTAGCGGTAAGGAGGCAGCCGTGGACACGAAGCGGATGCGTAAGAGTCCCGAGCAACTCAGTAGTCAGTACAACCTGCTCGAGGATCTCTACCGTCTGCGGATCGAGGAGGGGAGCTTCCTGAGGAAGAAGACGCTGGCGGAGCTCGACCTGACGGGGCGCTTCCACTGTAGCGTGATCGGCGTTAAGGGTGTCCATCTCGGAGCTCGAGCCACTGTGCCGACCGCAGAGACGATGCTGCACCGCGGCTTTGTGCTCCACGTGAGCGGTGCCTATGAGGATGTGCAGCGGCTGGCGGAGGAGGCTTGTCTCACCTTCCTTGATGACGAACAGGAGGGACAGAGGAACTTCTCGGGACGACTCTCCTTCAGCGAGTATGGTCTTGCCGAGGTGGTCGTGAAGCACGGCTCCCGCTTGGTCGGCAGGCGGATCAGTGATACCGACTTGCGTCAGACTTATGGGATCAGTGTCGTCGGTCTTCAGCGCAATCGCTCCTACATTACCCACAGGCTCTCCCGTGTCACGCTCCAGGAGGGGGATATGCTCCTCTTGCAGGGCACCTGGGAGGATATAGAGCGTCTGGGAGCTCAGGAGACCGACTTGATCCTCCTCGGTGAACCGGCGACGGAAGCTTCTAAGGCCATCATCAGCGAGCGGGGTCCGGTGGCGGCTGTGATCATCTTCCTGATGATACTGGCGATGATATTTAATTGGCTCCCTCCCGTGATGGCGGTCCTGTTGGCTGATATACTGCTGATCCTGACTCGTTGCTTCCGCAGCGTCAAGGATGCCATCGGGACGATTAGCTGGGAGAGCGTCATCCTCTTTGCCGCCATGATACCTCTGGCGACGGCGATGGACAATACCGGTCTCTCTTCCATGATCTCTGGAGGTATCGTGAGTGGGCTCGGGACTTATGGCCCCTATGCGGTGCTGGCGGGGATCATGCTCGGTACGCAGCTGCTGACGACATTCATCAGTAATACAGCGACAGCAGTACTCTTTGCGCCTATCGCTCTACAAGCAGTCTCGGCCCTTGGGGTGAGTCCGGTCCCCTTCATGATCGGCGTCTCTGTGGCGGCGAGCATGTGCTTTATGAGTCCCTTCGCCACCCCGCCCAATGCGATGGTGATGAGCGTCGGGAAGTACAGCTTTATGGATTACGTGCAGGTTGGTCTGCCCCTCCAGGTGATCGTCATCGCAGCTATGGTTTGGCTCCTGCCGCTCTTCTACCCCCTATAAATGCTATAGGGAAAAATAGAAGGAGCTTAAAATCGGGGGATTTTTCGTATCTTTATCGCTACGAGTACTAAGCTAAAGTGAATTTATGTCAGAGCGTAGAGATATAGAGATACCTGTCAGGAAGTTACCGATCGACCGGCTCTCACCGGAGGATCAGGAGCTGGTGGCTAAGGCTAAGGAGATTGTCTCCGATGCTTACGCGCCTTACTCACACTTCCACGTCGCTGCCGCCCTCCGTCTGGAGAGCGGACGGGTCGTCTTGGGGACCAATCAGGAGAACGCCTCCTACCCCCTCGGACTATGTGCCGAGCGGACCGCCCTCTTCCAGTCGGGCGCCCTCTATCCCGACGATCCCGTCACTTCGCTAGTGATCGTGGGAGCAAAGGAGGATGGTACGATCATCAAGACCTGCGCTCCCTGCGGAGGCTGTAGGCAGGTGATGCTGGAGATGGCGGATCGTCATCATCACCCCTTCCCCGTGATCCTTGCAGGTCCGGAGTCGGCACTTGTGGTCGAGGACTGCCGCGACCTGTTGCCGATCAACTTTGATGCCTCCTCTCTGTAATCGACGATGAGTGACTTTGTCGTATCGGCGCTAAAGTATCGCCCCTCCACCTTCAGAGACGTGGTGGGGCAGGAGGCGCTGACCACCACGCTCCTCAATGCGATCAAGGAGGATAAGCTCAGCCACGCCTACCTCTTCTGTGGTCCCAGAGGTGTGGGTAAGACCTCGTGTGCCCGCATATTTGCTAAGACCATCAACTGTGAGCATCGCACACCGGAGGGCGAGGCGTGTAATGAGTGCAGCGAGTGTATTGCTGCTAATGAGCAGCGGTCGTACAATATCTTTGAGCTCGATGCGGCGTCCAATAACTCCGTCGACGACATCCGAAACCTCATTGATCAGGTCTACATCGCCCCTACAACGGGGAAGTATCGGGTCTACATCATCGATGAGGTGCATATGCTCTCCTCCAGTGCCTTCAATGCTTTCCTGAAGACGCTCGAGGAACCGCCGGCACATGCCATCTTTATCCTCGCCACCACAGAGAAGCAGAAGGTCCTCCCCACCATCATCTCACGCTGTCAGGTCTACGACTTCCGTCGGATCACCTCCGATGATATTGCCCGACACCTGGAGTATGTGGCTCAGGATAAGGGGGTCAAGGCGGACAAGGAGGCACTCCAGCTGATTGCGCTCAGCGCCGATGGTGGAATGCGCGATGCGCTGAGTATGTTTGACCAGATAGCCGGCTTTGGCAACGGCTCGGTCACGGTCGAGGGGGTGCGGAAAAACCTAAGCCTCCTCGATGAGGACGGCTACTTCTCACTCCTTGACTACATCACCCGAGGCAATCACAATAAGGTGTTCCAGCTGGTGGACAACTTCCTCCGTCGGGGCTACGATACAGACGTGGTGATGAGAGGGTTCTCCAATTTCCTCCGCAATCTCCTCGTGGCTCGGACCAAGGATACCATCGCCCTCGTGGAGGCTCCGGAGTCGATCAAGGAGCGACTAAGCAAGGTGAGTACTGCCCTAAAGCCGGGACTGATCTGGAATTACCTGAAGATCTCCACCGCCTTTGGCTCCAAGTACAAGAGCAGCAGCGAGCGAAGGCTCGCCCTCGAGGTGGCTCTCCTCAAGATGTGCGAGCTCTCGCCGACGAGCGAGCTCAAGTCTCCCGCTGAGATAGCTGAGAGTACCACACCGCCTAAGCAGGCTCAAGCCGCTCCCACACCGGCACAGAGTCAGACGACCATACCGCAGCCGCCGCAGCCAGCACCACAGCAGAGCGCTCGGCAACCGCAGTGGGGTGCTCCGCAACAGCAGCCAGCACCTCATCAGGCAGCGACACAGCAGGTGCCACCTTACCACCAGCCGAGCGGGACTGCACCTCAGCAGAGTGCCCAGAGCCGCTATGGCTTCTCTCTCTCTACGGGACGGCGAACCTCTGATCAGGGACAGCAGACGGTAGCCCCGTCTGCTAATCGGCCCAAGAGAAACAATCCCTTTACAGAGGAGCAACTCAAGGGGGCGTGGACGACCTACCGACATCAGCCCGGTGTGGATCGTCTGATTGCCGGTGCCATGAAAGATCATCCGCCGCTCTTTACTCCCCCATACTCTCTCGAGATGAAGGTCTTCAGTGAGACGGAGAAGGCTGAGATGGAGAAGGTAGCTGATCATCTGCTTCAGTATCTGAGAGACAGCCTGAGTAACGACTTCCTGGCCCTTTCTTTCCGTATTGTCAATGACCCTCGAGAGATAGGTCCGACGACCCCATCGGAGAAGTATGACTACTTTGTCAAGAAGAATAAGTGGGTCGAGCGACTGGCAGAGGATCTCGACCTGAAGCCCTATAGTTAAGGATTTCAATCAACCATTTTTTATAAACCACTAATTTCATCTATAGCATGAAAAGAACTCTTTCTTATCTACTGATGAGTCTTGCAGCTGCAGGCACCTTCACCCTTACGGCTGCAGCACAGACGTCCACTGACAAGTCTGATGAGTATGTCTTCACGACCGTAAAGGCATGCGAGATCACCCCGGTACAGGATCAGGCATCCACTGGTACCTGCTGGTCCTTCAGCACTCACTCCTTCCTCGAGGCTGAGTCTATCCGCCAGGGCGGCCCTAAGCTGGTCACCGCACCGATGTACACCGCCTCTATGTCCTACAAGGATAAGGCGCGTGACTATGTACGCTATCATGGTAATCAGAACTTTGCCGAGGGTGGAAGCTTCTACGACGTCATCTATGCCGTGCAGCACTACGGCATCATCCCGATGTCTGAGATGCAGGGACTCAACTACGGCACCAAGCGCCACAACCACCAGGAGCTCTACGCCATCACTAAGGGCTTCCTCGACGGATTGGTCAGTCAGATGGATCGTCGCGGCAGTCTCTCTCCTGTCTGGACAAAGGCGTTTGACAGTATGATCGACACCTATCTCGGAGAGGCTCCCAAGACCTTCACTGTAGATGGTAAGACCTATACCCCGGAGAGCCTCCGCAAGGCCATGAAGATCGATGCGAATAACTACGTATCCCTCACCTCTTACATGAGCCAGCCGCTCTACGAGCCCTATATCATCCCGATCCCCGACAACTGGCGTCACAGCGCCAGCTACAACGTCACCCTCGATGAGCTGATGGAGACGATTGACAATGCGATCAATAACGGCTACACCATCGCCTGGGGTACGGACGTGAGCGAGCCCGGATTTACCCGCGATGGTCTCGGCATCCTCGCCGACCTGGACCTGCCGGAGAATGCAGGCTCCGACCAGGAGCGCTGGGTAGGTGCCTCTGACAACCAGCGTCACCGCATGGTGATGGAGCGCATCTCCAAGCCCGGTATCAAGGAGATCGAGGTGACCCCCGAGTATCGCCAGCAGGGCTTCGACACCCTCGAGCTGACCGATGACCACGGCATGCTGATCTATGGTATCGCTAAGGATCAGAATGGTAAGAAATTCTACATGGTCAAGAACTCCTGGGGCGAGAGTGGCAAGTACAAGGGCATCTGGTACGTTACCCCTGCCTTTGTAGCCGGTAAGACGATGAATATCGCCATCCATAAGGACGCTCTCCCCAAGGCCCTTCGCGCTAAGCTCGGCCTCTGATAGCCTCACCTGACTAGGAGGTAACCTAATAGTGGGCGGTGCAGAAATATCTCTGCACTGCCCACTTCATTATTGATAAAAGCTATCACGCAGTCTTGCAGACAAATTGTCCTCTCAACTCTATCATACGTTGTTAAGGCCATTGAGCTTCACCGAAGCGGCATCGCAAGCGATCTTACCAAGATGTCGCACCATCAAGCCTACCTGGGAAGTGCGACACCTTATCGGGGGGGCGTATATCTTTCCCGACGTCCTCATTTCCACAGTCATCGGCACTTCGTGCCTCGACATATGGGCTTAAGAGCGATGATCCCTCCTGGGCTCTGCCCCTGTGGATTCTGCAGACGTGAACATCAGAGGAGCGGGCAGTCAACGGGAGGGCACAGCGACAGGGATTATCATCTCCTAGCTGTATACATCAACTACGTCGCCCCGGCGCCAACAACGGAAGAGCCGTCCACTTTGACCTTATTAATGGCTTCATCATAGTTGGAGAGAAAATAGATCACGAGACATTACTATGGAAACGGCACCGAAGCACCCTTTGTGGATCGCACCATCGACCTATCGCAGTTTGACTCTAAAGTGGTGCAAATATAGCACCTCCACAGGAGGAGGTTGTTTCTCTCTGTCTTCTCCTGTCTCTTCTTGTCCATATTTGCAGACTATCAGACTCTCCAGCCGCTTAGGCTCTATTTCGCAAGATAGACAACCTGTTAGCAAAATAGGACTTTTGACAAAAAGCAGTGGGTAGCGATAAGGAGACCTAGAGTAACACATCTTGCAGGTGTACGCTTAGTAGCTTCGCATCGAGGGTTGCCATCCCGACGCCCCCTCGGGGGGGGCCTCTCCCCCGACCCGCAAGGGCGTCGCCGAGGAAGCCTCTATCATCAGCTATGGTTGATTATGACGCTGTCGATGGGGGTGGGATGGTTTTAATGCAGTAGTGGGCGGTGCAGTAACATCTCTGCGCCGCCCACTACGTTTAGATAAAGAGGGGACTACTCAGCCAGCAGGGCATCGATGTCCACTTTCTGCTTTGTGCCGGACCTATGACGGGCGTGGAAGGCCTTGTAGAGCGCCGGCACAACGATCAGCGTCAGCAGGGTAGAGAGAGCCATACCGCCGATGATCACCCATGCCATACCGGTCCGGAGCTCAGCACCGGAGCCATGCGAGAGGGCAACGGGGAGCATACCGATGATGGTCGAGAGGGCGGTCATCAGGATCGGGCGCGTACGGAGCTTGACCGCCTGTATCAGTGCCTCGTCCACCGGCAGCCCCTCGGCTAGAGCTTCGTTGGCGAAGTCCACCAGCAGGATCGCATTCTTGGCGACCAGACCCTCCAGCATAACCATACCGAGCATGGCATAGATGCTCATGGCCGTGTTGGAGAGGGCGAGGGCGAGCAGGGCACCTACGACTGAGAGCGGGATGGCGATCATAACGACAAGCGGGTCGGTCCAGTTGTTGTAGAGCAGCGTCAGCGCGAGGTAGATGAAGAGGAGCGAGAGCAGGATTGCCGTCATAAGGACGCTCATCGAGTCGGACATCTTCTTCATATCACCGGCGGTCTGTATCTGCACGCCACCGGGCAAGTCCTCACCATCGAGCCGGGACATGAATTCCTTGGCAATTGCGCCGGCAGGCACACCGTAGGCCTGAGCGCGCAGCGTGACGGAGCTATTGCGATTGTACCTCTCCAGTCGGCTGGGACCGATACCGAGGCTGACATCGGCAAATTGCGAGAGCCGGATGAGATCGCCCTGACCATTGACGACCATAAGTCCTGCGACATCCTCGATGGATCGGCGAGAGACCTTATCGGCACGGATGTTTATCGCATACTCATAGTCCCCCTCTGTATACCTGAGCTGGTCATTACCCTGGAAGCTCGTCTGCATCATCATGCCTACATTGTCGAGGGTGAGCCCAAGATTGGACATCTTGTCTCGGTCGACTCGCACTGTGACCTCCGGCGTGGCATTCTCGACGGAGAGCCACGGCTGTATCACGCCCGGTATCGTGCTCAGCGCTGAGAGCGCCTTGTCGGCATAGAGAGCCACCGAGTCCTTGTTAGTGCCGGAGATCACATACTCCACGGATGCCTTGGAGACGGTACCGGTCATACTCACATTGCAGACCCTCACACGCGCATCTACGAGGTAGTCCGAGAGCGGCTTCCGGATCTTAGCGACATAAGTCTCGGTGCCGCCGGGGACCTTCTTGAGCTTGACATTCATCTCAGCGAGATAGGGCGTCCCCTTGCTACTCTGACCATTATCGCTGGTGAGACCGACCATGGTCACCACCTTCTCCACCTCAGATCGCTGCATAAGCCAGTCCTCAGCCTTGCGCACCAGCTTATTGGACTCCTCCATGGATATGTCCTTGGGCATCTCCAGCTGGATGATGCACTCGTGCCGATCCATGTAGGGCTGAAATTCAAAGTTGATAAAACCAAGTGGGAAAAGTGCCATCACACCGGCCATCATGGCGACGACAATGAGTGCTAGAGCCATGCGGTGACTCATTCCCCAGCGGGTCACCGACGAGATCCGATCGGCAAAGCGACTGATGCCCTCCTCAAAGCCACCAAGCATCCGACCGATGAAGCTGTCTCTCCGGAGGGGCTGCACATTCCCCAGCTGGGAGGTGAGCAGCGGCACAAGGGTCAGGGCGGCAAGGAGGCTGAAGAGGATCGCTATCACGATCACGGCACAGAACTGCCTGAGGATGTCCGAGACGAGGGAGTTGGTGAAGATGATCGGGAGGAAGACGACCACCAAGACCATGGTGACCGAGATGACGGTAATGCCGATTTCATTCATGGCATCCCAGGTGGCTCGGACTCGGTTTTTCCCCATCTCCATGTGGCGGTAAACGTTCTCGATGACCACGATCGCATCGTCCACCAAGACGCCGATCACCAGCGAGAGTGCCAGGAGGGACATCATATTGAGTGTGAAGCCAAAGAGCCTCATCCCGATGAAGGAGTCGATCAAGGACACCGGCACCACGACCATCACGATCAGGGCGTTGCGGACATTGTGGAGGAAAAGCAGGATCACCAGTGAGACCAAGAGGATGGCGAGCAAGAGATCCGTGAGCACGGAGCTGATCGCATTGCGGGTAAAGGTGGTGGTATCTTGCGCCACCTCTATCCTCAGGCCATCAGCGGCGTAGCGCTCCTCGAGCGTCCGGATCTGCCCTGCCACCGCCTCGCTCACGTCGAGGGCGTTGGCATCAGACTGCTTGAGGATATTGAGGAGGATCGCCTCCTGACCATTGACGCGACCCATCTTGACCGGATCCTTGACCCCATCGACCACCTCGGCGATATCCTCGAGACGGATGGCGGTGCCGTTGACATTGCGGAGGATCAGCTTGCGGAGCTGGTCGATGGAGGTGATCTTACCGGAGAGGCGGACCGCCATCTGCGACTCATCGCTCCTGAGATAGCCGGTGGGGAAGTCGAGGTTGGAGGCACGTATGGCACCCTGCACCATGACCGGCGTGATGCCCAGATCCTGCATCCTGGCCTTGTCGAGATTGATCTGGATCTCGCGCTCTACGCCGCCGACCAGCCCCACATTTGCGATGCCCTTGATGTGCGACAGCTCGGGGACGACACGCTTGTCGATGAGGTCAAAGAGATCGGTCGAGCCGATGTCTGCGGTGGCAGACAGGATGAGGATAGGCTTCTCATCGACCGAGACTTTAGATATCATCGGTGAGATAATATCCCGAGGCAGCTCCGCACGCCTGGCAGAGAGCCGGTTTTGCGCATCAGTCATCGCCTTGTCGATATCGGTCCCGAAGTCGAATGAGACCATGATCATCGACATACCCTCGAAGGAGTAGGACTGCATCTGGTCGATGCCCTCCATACTCGATAGGACCTCCTCCGCCTTCTTCGTCAGAGAGTTCTCCACCTCTGTCGGCGAGGCACCGGGGTAGATGATCTGTACGTTGAGCAGAGGCGGCGTAAATTTCGGCATCAGCTCTGCGCTCAAACTCCTAAAGCTCAAGAAGCCCAGCACGGTCAGCAGGATAAAGAGGACCGTGACAAAAATCGGGCGCTCTATAGATGTCTTTACGATTTTCATACTTTACTCCGCTTGTCAGTCATTAACCGCCTTGACGGGCAGTCCGTCAGACACATTGATCAGACCGGATACGATGATGCAGTCGCCGCTCTTGAGTCCATCGTTGACCTCGATCCGATCACCGATGAGACTGCCGACTGTGATGGCTTGCTCTCTCGCTATACCCTCCTCGACGAGGTAGACATGAGCGTCCTTGACACTACCGATGATGGCGCGGCGAGGGATCAGGATCCCGTGTGTATCCTCGCTGCTGCCAAAGGAGACAGAGACATACATCCCCGGTCGCAGCCCATCCACACTCTTCTTATCCAGCATCACCTCTACAGGGAAGGCAAGAGCATGATTCGCCTTATTACCCACCATGGAGATCTCACCCGAGATGATCCTGTCGGGATAGACTTCACTTGTGACGGAGACAGTCTGACCTTTAGAGAGCTGCATCCGCTGACGCTCGGTCACGAAGCAGGTGGCCTTGAGCTGCGAGTCATCGACGATGTCGAAGAGCTTAGTCCCGGGATTGACATAGCTGCCGACCTCCACGTAGCGCTTGTAGATCTCCCCTGAGATGGGCGCCTGTATGGAGGCATCTGCCAGTCGACGACGGCTGGCGACATAGCGCCCCTCAGCGGCTACCATTTGGGTATTCATCGCACTGAGCTGTTGGTCGGTGACACCGCCTTGGCTATGTGCCTGACTATATCGCTCATAGTCTCGCTTCGCCGCCTCATAGGCGACACGAGCAGACTCGGCATCGGCTCTTAGCGTCTCCACATCGAGCTGGACGAGGAGCTTTCCTTTAGCGACACGATCTCCCTCATCAGCATTGATTGACATCACTCGCCCACCGATGCCGGAGACGACAGATAGATCGTGTGCTCCTGCCACGAGTCCATTGGAAACAAAGGAGGCGGTATAATTGCTCTCGCTGATTGTCTCCGTGCGGACGGCAACAGCGGACTGCCCCTCCATGAGACTCTCGGTCTTAGCATCGGTCGCCTTCTTATTCAGGACCAAGACCAGTACGATGAGCCCAATAGCCAAGACGATAGTTAGTGGGAGATAGATTTTTCGTTTCATGACTAAGTATAATGCTGATTGTGACTATTATTCCATAAGGTCTCGTATCTCGCCTTTGCTCTTCTTCAGGTCTATGAAGGCCTTCATATAATCTCCGAGTGCGCTGGCGTACGACATCTGTGCCTGCACGAGAGACTGGCTTGCATTGAGGACATCCGAGAGTGAGGCGACGCCGAGGTTATAATTCTTCTGCGCAAGGTCAAGGACCTGCTCAGCGAGTGCCTTATTATCCTCCTGTAGAGAGATGGTGCGCTGAGTGTCTTTGAGCTTAAGTGAAGCATTGAGGTGAGCCATGCGTAGCGACTGATCGAGTGCGTGCAGATCCTCCTGCGCCCTGAGCAAGTCAAGGTGACTTTCGCGCACCTTGGCGAGGCGAGAGCCGCCGCTAATGATCGGCATCCTCAGGCTCAGACCGATCATGGCGGTCGGGTAGCCGTAGTTGGTCGTCCCGCCAAAGAGCTGATCGCTCATCTGATTGTACTGAAGGTTGAGAGCCAGGGAGAGCGTCGGGAGGTACTCATACTTCTTGGCCCGCTCCTGCAGTTGTGCCATTCTCTCCCGCTGCTGCAGCTGCTTGTAGGCAACATGCCTAACGGGCTCAAAGGTGGGGGCGGCGACCACTGCGATCTCCTGCTGAGCCAAAAGGCTAAGGTCCAAAGGCGGAATCGCTATCGGCTCTGTCACCTCAAAGCCCATCTGGAGCTTGAGCAGGTTTTTCTGCACCTCAAGTCCGCTCTCTATCGCTGACTGCTGGGTCTTGAGGTTGGTGAGATTGATCCTCAGCCGATCCACATCCACCTTCTTGACCAAGCCACTGGCGTAATTGACCTCCATCATCCGGAGCATCTGCTCCACCAGCTCCACACTCCGTAGCATCTGTGACGCAGCGTACTGCGTGACCTGTACCCCGTAGTAGAGGGTGGCGGTCTGAGCGATCACATCCTCCTCTGTCGAGAGGGCGCCCAGCTCTGCCATCTGCCGGGAGACCTTGGCAATGTCGAGGGTATTGAAGAGCGACATATTAAGCAGTTGCTGATTAAGCGACAAGCCCGCATTCGCACTGTACTTTGTCCCCATCTCGATGGTCATATACTCTGACGCATTGGGGTCGCGCATCTTCTCGGGGAGGAAGTTATTCATGAAGTTGGGCATGATAAACTTTGCCTTCTTCAGGTTGTCATTAAGCCCTGCGGACCCACTAATCTGTGGCAGGAGAGCTCCGAGCACCTCCTGGCGGGCTCTCTCAGCCTTCTCTCGGTCATAAGCGGACTTCTTGACATTGCTATTGTGCTCCACGGCATAGCCGAGGCACTGCTGCAGCGTGTAGCTCTCCTGAGCGTGCCCCGTGACCGAGAGCAGGAGCAGGCCGAGGACGAGCATCACCGAGCGACTATTGGATGATATCATGGTACGTGGTGTATAAGAGTTGATTTCCTTCCTCGGAGACAATGGCGCGCAGGTGGTACCCCAGTATGGTAGTAAAGTAGCTCCCTGCGGGTAGTAGCTTATTACGCACCACGGCGTTGATGTAGAAGCCAAAGACAGAGTACGAGAGATACTCGCACATGAAGGGGATGTCCAGATCAGCTCTGTAAAGCCCGTTCTCCACTCCATGTAGTAGATTAGCCTGCATCTTGTCACCAAAGAAATTGGACCCGATCGCATGCTCCAGCATCGCTTGATGTGGGTTGCTGCGCATCAGGTCGGAGAAGAATACAGGATTGAGCGTCTCGAAGAGCTCGTCCAGCTGCTCGAAGCAACGGATCAGGCACTCAATGGCTGAGTGTTCCTCATTGTCCAGGAGAGAGATGGCGCTCTGGAAGTCACCTGAGATGGCATGGACGCACTCCTTGAGTAGCTCCTCCTTGGAGGAGAAGTTGTTGTAGAGCGTCTTCTTCGTTACGCCCATCCGGGCTGCCATCTCATCCAGCGAGAGGAGGAATCCCTCCTGCTTGAGGATGTCAATGGCTTTGCTCACATACTTGTCTTTTCGGCTTTGCCCCATAGTTATATCGGTTTATTGGTTCCTATTCACGGACAAATATACACTTTTTCTACTACAAAAGTGTAATCTATATATTTCAGGGGCTTTTTCTCTCCAATAGACCTATTATCCGGGCTCAGAAGGGTAGAGTCCTTTACCGGTATTAGTTTGGAGCCACTTTGACCTGCGGTTTGAGGCTCTGTGAGGGTACAAAATGACCAGGTCCGGAAGGGAATGTCTCCTCCGGACCTGGTCAGATAAATAGTTGTAT
>ERZ1673749.705-NODE-705-length-32313-cov-7.918966_pt1 | contig 32313 bp, 25 predicted proteins | sample MGYA00580204_ERZ1673749 | MGnify/ENA primary metagenome ERZ1673749 (study PRJEB41218, sample SAMN15661745) | gut metagenome | host: Homo sapiens | place: Canada: London | collected 2015-08-20/2019-03-30 | study: EMG produced TPA metagenomics assembly of...
GGGGTGTTTCTCGTTGGCCGCACTGCCGGGCAACGAGGTGCTGGTCTTCCCCACGCACGTGGGGGTGTTTCTCACGCGAAAAGAGGAGAACTCGCCATGTATAAGTCTTCCCCACGCACGTGGGGGTGTTTCCGCTTTTCCGGGAATTTATCGGCTATCCGTTTCGTCTTCCCCACGCACGTGGGGGTGTTTCTGAAAGCTCTATCCTAAATTGCTAGGTTTAGGGGGTCTTCCCCACGCACGTGGGGGTGTTTCTCCTCGAAGAGCCCCGTTAAGCTTAACGCCCGTGTCTTCCCCACGCACGTGGGGGGGCGCCAAGCAGGGGTTGCCCCCGAAAGCCCCTTCCCCACAGTTGGGGCTTTTCACGTCTGCCCTTGACATAGACTCGTTTATATGGCGTGAGTGAGAAAGGAGGAGTTAGACTATGGATGCAGCAAAAATAGCGGCACTGGCAGAAAGAGTACGGCAAGTACAGGGACAGTCGCTCAATGAAGCTATGACCAAAAATTCTCTGATCATGCCTTTCATAAATGCTCTAGGCTATGACGTATTCAATCCCTCTGAGGTTGCGGCAGAGTACACTGCCGATTTTGGGACAAAACGCGGAGAAAAAATAGATTTTGCACTTCTCAAAGAAGGGAATCCCGTAATCCTCATCGAATGTAAACCTCTTGGCGCCCCACTTGACACAGGAAAGTGTTCTCAACTCTTTCGATATTTTTCCACACAACCTGCCCGTATTGGTATTTTAACGGATGGGTGCCGCTATCTTTTCTTCAGCGATATTGATCAACTAAATATCATGGACACAAAACCTTTTATGGAAATCAACCTTCTTGATTTCAACGAAAGATACCTCCCAGAAATTCAAAAACTCGCAAAAGAATCCTTTGATGAAGATGGTATTGTCAGCGCTGCTGGAAATCTAAAAATGGCTCGGGCTGTATACCTTCTCTTTTCTGATGACATGTCAAATCCATCCGATGAATTTATAAGACTTTATGCCTCTCAATGTTATGATGGTGGAAAAATTACTTCAACCATTCGAGAGCAATTTAAGCCAATTATAAAACGCGCTGTATCAGAATATATCAATGATCAAATCAATAAAAGGCTTGAGTCTGCAAAAACTGTAGAAGAAAAAATAGAAATAGAAACTCCTTCGCAGCAAATTCAAGAACAAGAAGATGATAATAATGGAATTATCACAACAGATGAAGAGTTTGCATCACTGTATGTCATTCAAGCTATTGTAAGAGGTGTTATTGAACCTAGACGAGTATATTTACGAGATGCCAAAACATACTGTTCCATTATTATAGATAATAATAACAGAAAACCCCTTTGTAGGCTTTTTTATGATGTAAAAAATCCATATGTTATTATTTATGATGAACAAGCTGAGGAAAAAGCCTATGTAAAAGAAGTTGAGGATCTATACAATTATGCTCAGCGATTTGTAAATGCAGCTCAAAAATTTGCTGAGTGAGGGAACTATGTACGGTATTGGGGAAAAAGAACTTTTGTTTATTGTCATTCCTATTATTTGTTCAATTTTATCATACAGTTTTGCAAAGAAAAAAGGCCGCTCTGCATGGGGATGGGCGCTCGCCAGCCTTTTTATTCCCCCTCTCATGATTGTAATCCTTGTACTCAATCCTACTCAGAAAATAGTCGAACGCGACGGCAAGGTTCAATGCCCGTATTGTAGAGAGTGGATTTATCCTGATGCAAAATTATGCCGGTTTTGTAAAAAAGAATTGAATTGACCCATTGATAAAGCCCCCTTCCCTAAGGTTGGGGGCTTCGCGTTCTTCATCCCACCATATGTCCTTCCGTCAGTCATCTCCCCTGCTCTAAAAACACTCAGACAATCCCTTGCCCCTCTCCCCTCTTCCAACCGTATACTCGAAAAACCTTCCAACAACCTCTTGCAGGGCGTTAGGGGGAACATGGTAGGGTTGGGACAAATTTACGAGGTGGAGCTATGCGGTTTGCAGCGACATTTGACGCAAACGGTGTGAGGAAAGGAGCGGCTGAGGCTGTTGCCAGTATGAAATCCGTTTCAGTAGAAACGGACAAGGCGTCAGCTTCCCTACGTAACGTAGCCAAAGACGCCGGGCATTATTATGACGCGCTCGGGCACCTTCACCGCGCCGACGGAAAGTTCGCGTCCTCTGCCGAAAGTGCCGCCGTTAAAGCTGGCACCCTTACGGCCAGCGTCAGGAAGGCCACAGACCAAACCCGTGCCCTTGGCTCAAGCTCCGAGAAAGCCGGAAAGCAGATTCAGGGGTTCGGTTCGGGATCGGACTCGGCCTCTAAATCTCTCGCCAAGGCTTCATCCGTAGCGGATGCCCTTAATCAGCGTTTTGCGTCCCTCACACAGCGCGTCTTATCCGTCTATGCGGCATATAAGCTTTTGGACGGCGTTGTGGCGGCTACCAATATCGGCATTCAAGCCAACGCAGCGTGGGAATCGCAAAAGCTTTCCATCGCGTCCATCGTATCCTCTACGAATCAGCTTGCCGACGCACAGGGGCGCGTACTGGAAGGCTCCGAAAAATTTGTCGCCTCACAACAGGTCGCCGAAAAGCTGATGCAGCGCCTCCAGCAACTCGGGCTTGAAACAACGGCGACGACACAGGAACTTGTCAACGGTTTTCAAGCCATCATCGCCCCCGCGCTCAAGGCCGGGTACGCCCTTGAAGAGATCCCCGAACTTGCCACTCGTGCGGCGCAGGCTATGGGGGCATTCCAGATCCCTATTCAGCAGATGCGGACAGAAGTGGAAGCTCTGCTCTCGGGGAACATCAATAAGGCTCAAGACCTCCTCGCCCCATACTTGAATATCAGTAAAGAATTGGTGAAAGAATGGAAGGCTCAAGGCGTCCTTGTTGAAGAAATTAACAAACGTCTAGAGTCGTTCAAGTATTCTGGCGATGCCATTGCGAATACATGGGAAGGGTTAGTAAGTAATACAAAAGAGTATGTAGAATTCATCTCCCGTGGTTCTACGGACGGCTTATTCAACTCGATGAAGGCATCCATTTCTCAGCTTCAGCAACTTCTCATCACGTTCAATAAAGAGACAGGAAAACCCGAAATAAGTCAGAATATTAATAATATTAGAGAAGCATATGAGCGTTTGAATAATTTCATAGGGGACAAAATCCTCACTGCAACATATGCGTTTTCTGACGCTCTCCGTAATCTGAATGATGCAGATACGCTTGCGAACCTTGAAACAACATTTTCCAACGTTTGGGATGCTGTCGTAAGCATCGGAACGGGAGCAGGAGAAGCCGCTCTAGAAATTGGTTCAATTGCTACAGCAGCAATTGATGGATGGAATAATCTACCGGATACAATTCGTGAAATCGGTCTGTTCGGCATTGCTTTATATGGGAAAAAGGGCGTACTCGCCCTTGCTGGCGTAGCTATAGCAAACCGTTTTATCCAAAACACAATGAAGGCCATAGCGTTGGTTCAAAGTGGCGAACTGAGTAATTCGGAATGGGCCTCCATGACTGGTGACGAGCTTGAGGAATGGATAAAAAATTACGAGAAAAAGCAAAAACAATCTATAGATGCAATATCCGGCTATTCAAAAGACAAAAATGCTGAAGCATTAATGTTTATACGAAACCAATATAGAGAACAAACAGCATCTCTAGAAAAAGAACTTCAAGAGCAACAACGCCTTTATGATATATACTCACAAAATGCTAAAAATTACGACTTTGATATTTATGGACGAGAAGCGGCACAAGAACAGGCCGACAACATCGCACAACGAATAGACGCGATAAAAAGCAAGCTCAATGAAGTAACCGACGCGCTGCATTCTATTAATCAGGAGGCTACCTCTTTTGATTTAGAGGAATTATTTCCGACAGCGCCATTTTCTGATGCTACAGCCTCTTTAGCCGGGCTTCTCACTACTTCAAGGCTGTTTGGACAAAGCCTCTTCACAGCGAAGAAGGCTGTTAACGACTTGGACGGGGCAACTGCTGAAGTTTCTTTCAATCTGAATTTTGCAGGTGGTGCGCAAAATTTCCTGAGCGGAGATCCCGGCGAAGGAACCCCCTTTGCTATTGACGCATGGAGACAAGCTACACTTGGCTTTTTCAAAGAAATGCAAGATGGCATCAGGGCTACATCTACGCTCGGCAAAACTGCCGCAGACGACGGCAAAAAGAAAGCCAAACAGATTGAATCAGCCCTGCACTCTGTCGAGTCCGAGCTGAACAAGCTCCAAATGACAGACGCGCAGTACAGGCAATGGCAGGTCGACGAGAAGGTCGAGAAACTTGAAAAACTTCTCGGATCAACAAATCCGAAGGTCATTGAGCTTCGGACTTCACTTCAGAAAGAATTGAACGACAATCTGTTCAAGGATGTCCTCAAATTCGCAAATCCTGCCGCTGCCGCCGTTGCCACAGTAGAAAAAGAATATGACGACTGGAAGAAGAATCTTGAACAGCTTAAGAAGCAAGCTCCCGATAAGTACGCCAAGCTCATGGCCGAAAATATCAACCTGATGGCCGACGCGCAGCGCCAGTACAACAATGCGCTTGAGCAGGCCAAATCCACATTCATCAACTTCCGCAAAGAGACGGCGGACATTTACGCCCAGTCCACGATGACGGACGAGGAATATTTCGTCTATCAAACCAACCGCCAGATCGAGGAATGGGAGAAGCAAGGCCAGTCAAGAGCAGACATTGACGAACGCGTCAACGCACTACTCCTCCAGCGCAACAATAAGTACAGCGCGGATTTCGGAAAAATGTGGGAGGAAACATACAATAGAGTCGATCAAGCTGGCGCGGACATGCTGGAAAACTTCCTCAGCGGCACGAAGAACACTTTTGATTCGCTCAAGAAAATGTTCATCCGCACGCTGGCTGAAATGGCAAACGCGGCATGGCTGCGGCCTATCACCGTTCAAATCATGGGCACACTCGGCGGCGTCTTTGGCGTCGGCGGGACGGCGCTTGCGTATGACTCAGCTACAGGAAAAATGGTCAATGCTTCCGCTGGTGGTTTGCTTGGCAACGTTCCGCTTTCCAACCTGTCCAGCTTTCTCCCCGATTCTTTCACTTCCAGTCTGTCCGGCATCATGGGAGCGACTCTTCCGGGTACTGTTTCCGCGCTGACGACGCCGGGAGCGTACACGGCGGGGGAAATCCTGCTCATGCAGGGCGGCGGCACCACGGCGGGTACCGTGGGTGGTCAAGCCGCGCTCATGTCAGGCGGGCTTTCCCTTGGCTCCGCGCTCATGTACGGGGGCCTCGGTTCTCTCGGGTATTCCCTGCTCGGCGGGGCGTTGGGGCTTCCCCAGAACAAGTACAGCGGCATTACCAGCGGCCTTGGAGCGGGGCTTGGCGCATGGGGCGCCAGCGCCGCGTTGTCCGGTACTGCCCTTGGCGCGACGCTCGGCAGCGCGGTGCCTGTGGTTGGCACGGTCATCGGCGCGGCTCTTGGCGGGCTGGCATCGTCTTTGTTCGGCGGCGGGAAGAAAACACATCCTTCCGTCTACACCAATGTTGTCGACGCCAGTCTGTTTGGCTCGGACTGGGAAGCCCTCATGACGCAAGGGGCATGGACTGACCGGGCCAGCGTTTCCGATGCGGCCGGGATTTTCAAGGGGCTTGGCGAGGTGGCCAACACCACGGCCAGCTCAATTATGGGGTTCGCGCAAGCGTTGCCGGAAGAGTATCAGGCGCAGGTCCTTGCCCGGCTCAACGCCGAGACGGTCAGCTTCGGTCGCGGCTCCACGGCGGGACGTAAGGGCGTCACCGACTACGGGCCGAGCACGTGGAATTTCCAGTTCCATGACGAGGAACAGCTTCAGGAGGTCATCAATACCGCCGGGGAAGATATCCAGCGCGTCATGCTGAACGCGCTCCAGCGGGCAATGGCCGGAACGGATCTGTCCTCGATGCTGGCCGTGGATCTGTCGTCCACGGAAGGGCTGGATAAGGCGATTCAGGCCATCAACGCCATCAATACGGTAACGGAAGCCACGGCGAACATCAAAGAACCGCTATCGGAGATGGAGCAGCAGGCGAAGGCGGCACGGGCGCAACTGGACGAATGGACGGAGTCCATGCGGTCGCTTGGTGTGAATGCCGATTACGCCGGGAAGCTCATGGAGGACTACAGGCACGCCTACATCGACAACGTGATCGAGTCACTGGACGAATCGCTGCACCCTCTTTCGGCCTACGCGCAGGCGGTGAAGGCGGCGAACGAGGCCGTGGACCAGCGCAAGAATGCGCTTGAGATCATCGGGGCGACGGAATCGCAGCTTGCGCAGGTGGAGGCCATGCGCGCCGAGGTGGTGAAACAGGCCACGGAGGAAATGCTGCGCTCGTTCGACCAGTCCGTCGCGCAACGGTGGGCGGCGGTGAACGGCAACAGTGACGCGGTGGGCCGGGCTATCTCACAGGCCAATGAGCTGCGCGAGACTATCCGGCAGTTCGGGGAAGGTTCCGCGCAGGTTGCGGAACTCTTGAAGCTCCACGCGGCGGAGACGGCGAAGGCCGCGCAGGATGCCGCGAAGTCCGAATACGATTCGCTCAGGGCGCAGATGGACGCGCTGGAACAGCAGCGGGTCCAATTGCAACAGCAGGCGATACAGGAACAGATCAACGCGATCAATGAGCAGATCAATACCGCGAAGACGCTCAAGAGCACATGGGAAGGGCTCGACAAGAGCCTTGGTCAATCCCGGTACAACCTGTTTGCCGGGAGCGCCAACCTCGACGCGGAGAACCGCCTCGGAACGGTGCAGACCGAATTCCGGCGGCTTTCGGGGCTGGCGCTTGGCGGCGACTCCGAGGCGGCGGGCCAGCTTGCGGGCGTGGGCAATTCCCTGCTCGATCTGGTGAAGCAGACGGCGGGGACGGAAGAAGAATACCTCGACGCTTTCTTCGCGGTGAACGCACAGTTGAAGTCCGCGCAGGACGCGGCGGGCGCGCAGGTATCCGCAGCCGACAAGCAACTTGAAGCGCTGCAAGGCCAGCTTGATGTCCAGAACGCGGCGCTCAAGCAGCTTCAGGGTCAGAGCGCCACGCTTGAGGAGATTGAAAAGCAGATTGCCGACTTGAAGCCGCTCCTTGACGCCGCTGGGCAAAAGGCCGGGGTGAAGGCGTTCGCCCGTGGCGGGCTCGCCATGCCGGGATGGTCCCTTGTGGGCGAGGAAGGGCCGGAACTGGTGAACTTCTCGCAGCCGGGGCGCGTCTACACGGCGGCGGATACGGCGGCGCTGTTCCGCAGCGTGACGCCCCGGGCGGCTGACACCGATTCGGGAAGCCGCGAGGAAGTCAAGGCGTTGCGGCGGGAAGTCTACCAGCTTCGCCGGGACATGCTCATTTCCATGTCCGAGATCGCCAGATTTTCCCGCCGCACGTCCGACATGGTGGAAGCGTGGGACGCCGAGGGGATGCCGGGGGTGCGGGCATGAAGCTCATAGAGCCGCAGGCCATCCGGTTGCTGTCCAGCACCGTACCGGAAAACGACGCCCCGGCGTGGGACGCGGACACAGCCTATGAGATCGGGGATTCCGTCATTCATGAGCACAGGGTCTACAAGGCCGTGGCTGACAGCACGGGTAAGCAGCCGGATCAACACAGCGAAGGGACGGACGCGGCATGGCGGCTCATGGGGCCGACGAACCGTTACGCAATGCTCGACCAGTACGTGTCCACGCAGACGGTCGCGGCTGAGGACGTCATGACGTTTACGGTGACGTTCAACCGCTGCACGGCGTTTGCGCTCCTGAACTTCAAGGCTACCAGCATCCGGGCCGAGGTACGGGACGGCGACGGCCTCGTCATGTACGACCGCACGGTGAACACGTTGAAAGACGTGGACGGCTACTGGAACTACTACTTCCTGCCCCTTGAGCGCATCGTGGATCAGGCCGTGACCAACATTCCCATGTCGCCCGTGGCCACGCTTTATGTCTCGCTCACACAGGAGGGAGGCCCGGCGCTCGGGCAGGTCATCGCGGGGCAGTCGTGGCCCATTGGCACGACGCAGTACAATACCCGGCTCGGCATCCGGGACTATTCCAGAAAGGACACCGACGAGTTCGGCAACACGCGGCTGGTCAAGCGTGCCAACGCAAAGCGCACGAGCCTGCCGCTGTATTTGCACCCGTCCCGGCTGGACAGCGTGCGGGAAATCCTCGCCCGGATGCACGGCCTTCCCGCGCTCTGGCTCGGGGACGACAACGAAGGGATCGGTTCCTACCAGTCGCTGACTGTCTGGGGTTGGCTTGAGGATTGGAACGCAACCGTCATCGGGCCGAATGAAGTGAGCATGAACATTGACGTACAGGGGTTGAAGTAATGGCAGTAAAGCAGCTTCCCAAGATTTCGGATCTCCCGGAACCGCCGGACAGACTTGTGGGCGATCAGGAACGGTTTGACGTGCTGACGTTCAACAGCCTGAAAGCGCAGAAAAAGATGGTCAACGAGGACCTGAACAAGACGCTGATCCCCGCGCTGAACCAGTTCGCCGTGGATGTGAACGCCAGCGTCGACGCGGCGGCTCTGAGCGAACGGAACGCCCACGACTCGGAAGAGGTGGCGAAAAGGAAGGCGGGTGAAGCCTCTGGCTCGGCGGGGGCCGCAAAGGTTTCGGAAGACAACGCGAAAGTCAGCGAGACGAACGCCCTTGCCTCAAAGAACGCGGCGGCCCTTTCCGCCGAATCCGCCGAATCCGCCCGCATAGCGGCGGAAGCGGCCCGCGACGAGGCGCAGGACCTCGCCAATGTCGGGTATGTGTCGGAAGGCCACGCGGGGCTGGCGAAGGTCGACGGAAAGACCACGCAGGCCGACGCGGGCGGCGTGATCACCGTGAAAGATGTGGCGATTGGTGGGGATCTCGGGGATCTGGCGAGCGCGCGGGGGCAGATTGGGGACAATATCCGGATCAATACAGCTTCGGATCTGAACGCGTATACCAAGGCTGGCAACTGGCTTTTTTCGGATGCCGCCGCAGGAGAAAATTTTCCAAATATCGGTAGGGGTGGAGAACTTAACTGCTACGTTTCAACCACGGCAATATTCCAATTTTTTACTGAATTTAACAATAACAGAAGGTATATTCGATACGGAATCCCCAACAGTACGTGGACGAACTGGATACAATTTATTTCTGTCGCTCAGCTCGGTGACGGCATTCGTAACACAAACGGCATCATCTCCGTACCTGAGTATGAGGGCGCGACGGCATCATCTGCCGGAACCAGCGGCCTTGTTCCGCCCGCAGCCGCCGGGCAGCATGAAAGCTTTTTGACCGGAGGCGGGGAGTACAAGCCCGCGCTCTCAACTGGCGGCGGCGTCATGACGGGCAGCATCCAGATCAATGATCTTGAAAATGCGATCGGGGCTGCACCCTCTACCAATACTGAGCGCGGCCTGTTTCTTGGCGACAAAAACAGTGTGATCATGGGCGGGTTCGATGTCATACAGCGCGCATCGGATAACGCTAAATACACGCAATTCTATTCAAAAAATAGCAGTGGACATATCACGTCCATTGCTGCTGTGACTTATGAAGACGGCACGAGAGAACTTGTGGCGGATAGCCCTCTCCAAATCAACGACATACAAATAAAACAGGTTGTTGACGGCGGAAGAAGGGTAATCGTGCTCTCTGGGGCGCGTGGCAAGGAAGGGTATTCATTTCGTTTTTCCCCGGACACGGGGGAGGCATATATGGATGGCCGTGTAATACATGCGAAAGCCGATACCGCCGGATACGCAGATACCGCCGGAAGTGCTCCGGCAAATGGCGGGACGGCATGGGCCGCGAACCGCCTGCGCAGGGAAGGGGGCGTCGATACCGTCTGGAATTGGGCGGGGCAGGGAGGCCAACCCGGTTGGCTGTGGGGAGGCAATGACGGCGTCAACATGTACGTCTACAACCCCGTTAATTTCAGCGTGAACTATGCCAACTCCGCCAACTACGCTAATTCCGCCAACTATGCGAACAGCGCGGGTTCCGTTTCAGGTCTTGGGGGTGCGCGGGTATCTGGAGTTGTAAGCAGATGTGGGGATGAAATTTGCGTACATGCGCCTGCGGGCGGGCAATATCTCATCTTGTACGGACAACGGGTAGCGGTCACGAATGGACGTAGGGGGGGTGAACTTTACGCGACATTGAGCCCCGGAATTTACACTGGGGGGAGCCATTTGGGACAGACTGGAAACCGTGAAAACGACGACGCGCACATGGTGGCCTATGCGGGCGAACTCTACCGGGTGTAAAAAAGGAAATGTATGTACCAGATAATGGATAGCATCATGAAGGAAACGGAAGGTTCCGGCAGGTGGGACGTTTCCACAGTTTTTATCCGCCCCGACGGTTCCTATCTTATCCGGAGGCTCGATATCGTGTGCGGAAACGCCCTTTATCACGTGCCGAATGAAGGGAAGTGGAAGGGGATGTTTGATGTACTCACGGACTATGTATCAGAGCATCCGGAAACTCTCCGGGACATCCCCGTCCATACTCCGACGCTTGAGGAAGTGAAGACCGCCAAACTCTCCGAAATCAACGCGGCTGCGGACAGGGCCATAGCCACACTCACGGCGACCTATCCGGACCGGGAGATCAGCACGTTCGACAAGCAGGAATCCGAGGCCCGCGCCTATGCCGCCGACCCTACGGCTTCAACGCCGCTTCTTTCGGCATTGGCGCAGGCTCGGGGCATTCCGCTGCCCGACCTTGTGGAGAGGGTGCTTGCCAAGGCCGACGCCTTTGCCGTGGCTTCCGGCTCCATCATCGGCCAGCGTCAGGCACTGGAAGATCGGCTTGATGCCTGTACGACGCTGGAAGAGGTGCAGGGCATCACCGTCAACATCTCCATGCCAGGCGGGGGAGAAGCATGACCTACGGAAAGCGAACGTTGATCGCCGTCGACCAGCTCCTCAATACGCTCCTCGGCGGCTGGCCGGACGAAACCCTGTCCTCGCGCTGTTACCGTTGGGCGCGGGACGGGGTGAGAGCGTGGCCCCGCAAGCTCGTGGACGGGCTGTTCTTCTGGCAGAGGGAACACTGCAAGAGCAGTTATGAGAGCGAGAGGGAGGGGAGGCAGTCGCCGCCGGAATTGAGGAGGCAGGAATGAGCAGGATTGGGGAATGCGAATCAGGCAGGACGTGGAATGGATTCCGCGTTGAAGGCGGGAAGGCAGGCCAGGGTGTGAAGTTCGAGCGTATCCGGCGCATCACCGGGTACCTTGTCGGCACGGTGGAGCGTTTCAATGACGCGAAGCGGGCCGAGGTCATGGATCGAGTGAAGCACACCGTCTAAACAAAAAAATTTCCCTACCGGTGGTGTGCTCTGATGGAGGCATATCACGGCGCGAACCGAGAGGGGGAGTTTCGCATTCACACAGCATACCGATGCTCACTTTTTTGAGGCGTTGGGAAGACGCTTTTTGCCGTCTGCACCAAGCTGTTTGGTGCAGGATATTCGTTACATGTTAAAATAATTAGATAGTATCACTTCACCGAAGGAAGATAGCCCCTCTTGCCGAAAAAGCACGGACGGTATCAAGGCAAAAAGCGGTTCCACACGCGGCGCAGCCGGATGCGAAACCGTTTTTTCGCGCGGAATGCACAAGAAGCCACTCCAACGGACGGCATTCGTTCCCAGGCCGGCATGGAAGGCAATCTGTGCCGGAAAAGCCTGCGAGCACAGATTCGATAACGTCGAAAGTCTTTGGAAAGGGAGGGACGCCAGCCGCGCTGACAGTTTTGGGGAAAGGGACTTTGCTGAAGAAAGCCCCCTTTCCCGGTGTCTCTAACTTTTCAAGTGTATCCGCTCTAGTTCGCGGCTGCGGGAGCGATGGCAAAGCCCTTGGTGGTCCCGCCGGTCGAAGACGGCGTACCGGCGATCTTGGAGAGGAAGGTATCGCCGAGGGTTTCGATGTGATCGCTGATGTTATCGAAATAATTCAAGTGAATCTGCTCTTCGCCGATGATCGTTTCAAACAGTTTGGCGGTCAGGATATCGCCGTTGTCCACACAGACTTTGCGAAGCTCGTTGTACACGAAGATGGTGTCGTCTTCACTGTCGCTGTCGCTGCTGTAAATCGCTTTGACTTCCTGCCCCTTGACCACCTTCCCGGCAACTTCGGAAGTAGGCTCGCCGCCGAGTTCTTTGATGCGCTCGGCGAACATTTCGCAGTGGCGCATTTCATCGATGGCGATGAGTTTCATATTCGCGGCCAGTTCGCCATAGTCCATGTCGTCCAGGTTGTAATGCTGGTTCATGTATTGATGAATCGCATGTAGTTCCATGCTCCGCGCCTTGTTCAGCGCTTCAACGACGTTGGCCTTGCGGGTTTCACGATCAGACATGGCAAATCTCTCCTTACAAAGGTTTGTGCCAATATACGTCACCCGGAAACGCCTGTCTATATAACATGGGGAATACAGGAAGTGCCGCTCCGGCTGAAACGGGTATTGTATGCGCACGCGGCAAGCGGCACAGTGAACCCCGCCTCACAGCACCCGGCACCCCGTGTGACCAGGCCGCAACGGTTAGGCAAACCGGAGGCCGCGCCCTGGACGAAAGCGCTACGGGCGTGCTACAGGCAGGAAGTACTCATTTTCCCCCGGAGAAGCATATGTTGGATTATCCCGAATATACTCTAGGCATTCAAGCCCGTTACGGCGAAGCGGGGACCGACGGCAAGATACGTCTCGGCGCGTTGGCGAACTGGTTTCAGGAGGCGGCCGGACACAACGCCTCGGCCCTCGGTTTTGGCGACGAGCGGCTTTTCGCGGAAGGGAAGGCGTGGATACTCACCCGCATGGCCTTTCGTATCAAGGATCTGCCCTCGCCCGGCGACAAGGTGAACATCCGCACGTGGCCCGCGAAGCTCGAACATCTGGGGCACAGAGGGTATGAAGTGTACAACGCTTCCGACGAGCTGATCGTCGCCGCCGTGAGCGCGTGGACGGTACTGGATCTCTCCACCCGCCGCCTGACGGCCCTGCCCGAAGAGCTTGCCGCCGTCTATCCTGTGAACACGATTCCTTGCATCCCCTTCCCGTCCCGTACCATCCCACGGTTGCGCGAGGGGATAGGCAGCGCCGACGTGCTGGTACGGCGCGACGACCTCGACATCAACGGACATGTCAACAACTCAAAGTACCTTGGGTGGTTGCTTGAGTGCCTGCCGTGGTCCCCCGGTGAAAGCCTCATCCCGTCCCTGCTCGACGTGACATTCCGCGCCGAATGCTTCCCCGGCGATGCGCTCACCTCACAATGCGTCCCCCTGCCCGACGAGACCGACGCCACCGCGCCTGACGGGTTCCCGCAAGCGCCGCACGGCCTGCTGCATGTGATCCGCCGCACCGACTCGGGCGATGACGTCTGCCGCGCCGTGACGCGCTGGACGCAAAAAGTCCGGCTGCCTTAATGATGTGTTCCAGCATGGCCGCCCCCGATAACCTGACCAACTCCAAAAGGCCGTTTCAGACGGCCTTTTTACTGCCCCTTGAAGTGGAATTCCGGTTCTCAAGCATATTTCACATGAAACGGCTTAGAGCCTTTCGAAATGAGAATCCTCTGACCCGAACGCAATTCTTTGACTGTGTTACATATCATAAATTATAAATAAAAATCTATCATTCGGCTGGACGATTCTTGGAATGGTCTATCATTCAAAAGGGATCCGCTCCAGTCCCCATTCGGCCCCTTCCGCAACCGCAAGCAAGGAATCGTTTCCGTTCCGTACCAATACCGACCCAATGCCGACCATTTACCGCTTGCACAAAACCGACCAATTCCGCACTGTAGGGAAATGTACGGGCATACAGTGGCATCCGAGACATTTTTTCGCATCCAGCATGGGCTCCATACAGTGCCTTTCAGCATATACCGCGCACAGTGCCATGATCCATCCGTTTTCACCCAATATGAACTTAATGACCCGTTGTGAAAAAAGAATATCAGTCCATCATAAAGCGCAACACATTTTTTGCTTGCACACTCGATTCCGAGAGGATACCTCTCAATAAGTTGAAACAACGGCATAAATGGCTTGATGTGACGCCATACGCCGATTCAGGACGATCTTATGCGAAGAGACCTTTTCCATCGCGCGCGCATCTGCCCTCTTCCTGTTTTATCTGCATATCACAGTGTATTTTATACTCTTTTCCCTATTCCAATTTTTTGAGGGCAAAAGAAACAAAAATGGTCTGAGTGGTCTATTTACGGTTGACAGAATCTTTCAATGGTCATATTGGCCTTACCAATTCAGTGAGGAATGCATCATGCCCAAAACAGACTCTTCCGCCGGGCGTCCGCGCCGGAGCTATCAGAAGCTCACGGAACGCCTCCGGCAATTCATGGAGGAAGGCCATTTCCGCGACGGGGACAAACTGCCCCCGGAGCGGGCCCTTGCCGAGTCCTTCGGCGTTTCCCGCAGCAGCGTCCGCGAAGCCATCCGTACCCTTGCCGAAAAAGGGCTCCTCGAAAGCAGGCAAGGGGACGGGACGTATGTCCGCGTGCCCGACATAGAGCCGCTCAAGGAGGCCATCCTTGAAGCCGTGGATTCCGAGGGCCTGATGTTCGACGAGGTGACGGAATACCGCCGCATCGTGGAGCCGGGCATTGCGGAAATCGCTGCCGTGCGCCATACATCCGAACAGCTTGACCGCCTCAAGATCATCGCCTGCGATCAGCAGCGCCGCCTGCTCGTCGGCGAGAACGACGGCGATCTCGACGCCAGATTCCACCTCGCCCTCGCCGAATGCACGGGCAACAAACTGCTCATAGACACCGTCGCCCGGCTGAACCGCATCTACGCCAAGGGGCGCACCCCGGAGCTGCGGGACACGCCGTGGCGCCAGTTCTCGGTTTCCTCCCACCTGCGCATCATCGACGCGCTTGAGCGGCGGTCCCCGGAAGACAGCCGCAAGGCCCTCGAAGAGCATATCGATACGGTTATCCACAAACACCTTTTCGCCACCGTGAGGGACTGACATGCTGATTTCACTGGTTGTTTACTGTTTGCTCGGGGCTATTGCGGGCGTTCTGGCCGGGCTTCTCGGCGTGGGCGGGGGCATCGTCATCGTGCCCATGCTCGTCTTTGCGTTCGGCTGGCAAAACTTCCCGCCGGACGTACTCATGCTCATGGCCCTCGGGACTTCGATGGGCAGCATCATGTTCACATCGATTTCCAGCTCGCTGGCCCACAGCCGCAACAAGGGCGTCCAGTGGGATGCCGTGCGGAACATCACCCCCGGCATCCTGATCGGCACGTTCTGCGGGTCGTTCCTGGCTTCCCACGTTCCGGCGCGGTTCCTTCAGCTCTTTTTCGTAGCCTTCCTCTTCTTCGTGATCACCCAGATGCTCAGCGGCAAAAAGCCCAAACCGTCCCGCCACCTGCCCGGTCTCGGAGGCATGAGCGTCGCGGGCGGGATCATCGGCGTGGTTTCGAGCCTCGTGGGCATCGGCGGCGGCACGCTCTCCGTGCCCTTCCTGCTCTGGAACAATCTGGACATGCGCAAAGCCATCGGCACCTCGGCGGCCATCGGCTTTCCCATCGCCCTTGCCGGATGCTTCGGCTACATCGTGAACGGCTGGAACGCCGCGAACCTGCCGCCCTATTCCTTCGGCTACATTTACCTTCCGAGCCTGTTCGGCATCGTCGTCGTCAGCATGTTCACCGCTCCGCTGGGTGCGCGCCTCGCCCAGACCCTTCCGGTCCCCAAACTTAAGAAATGCTTCGCCCTCCTGCTCATCGTCGTCGGCATCAGGATGCTGCTCAAGGCGCTGTAAACAAACGGCACCAAAAGGCGGGGAGCAACCCCGCCTTTTTTATGGGCAACACCCTTTTCCGGCCCCCTCAGACGCCCGGCGTCAGGGGCCAGAGGATGAACACGGCGACCGTCCAGAAAGCATGGGAAAGGATGCAGGGGACGAGGCTGCCGGTTTTCCAGTAGAGCCAGCCCCAGAACAGCCCCGCCGTCAGGGCGGCCATGACCAGCATGAGGTTCCCTGAAAAAACATGGACCCCCGCGTAAACGCACACCGCAAGGAGCCATCCGGCCTTTCCGCCGAAACGGTGCGTGAACCAGCGCTGGATGAAGCCGCGCCAGAAAACCTCCTCGGCGGGGCTGGTGATGAAAAGCAGTACCAGCGCCATAGCGAGCGGCGAACCTTCATGGCGGATATCGTAGATGGCCGATACCTGATGCGGCGCAAAGCGGAACAGCCAGCCGGAAAGCGTATTGCCGAGCGCAAAGATCGCATAGAGGAGCACCGCCGAAACGAGGCCGATAAGCACGGCCCGCCCGGTCCACTCCGTCCGTTTCATCGGAACGCCCGCGAACCAAAACGAGAGCAGGGCCAGCACCGAGGCCGCCGTACCCATGCCGATCCAGAAATTGACCCAGTGCAGGCCGAAATTCACCCACCAGAAGAACGCGGCCAGTGCCAGCGTGCCGCACACCTGTCCCGCTGTGGGAATGCGCGGCGTCATGCGAATATCCCCCTGATCAGGCCCTGCGCCAGTTCAAGGCCCCGCGGCAGCAGTATTCCGGCAATGAGCAGCAGCCCGAACAGGAAATGGTGCCTCGCGGATACGCCGTCCAGCGATACGAGTTCGGATTCGGGCAGAGGCCGGGTCCCGAGCGTCCGCAGCGTACGCCACAATCCCGGCGCGAGCACGAAAGGCAACAATCCGGACAGCGGCAAAACGCCGAATGCGGCGAGAAGCAGCAGGACGCCGTACGCGCCTACGCACAGGGCCGCGTACAGGTACAGGGCTTTCCTGCGGCCCAGCAACATGGCGAGAGTCGTGATCCCGGCCTCGCGGTCGTGCGCGATGTCGCGGATGTCGTTGGCGTGCATGATGCTGGTGACGAGGCACGCAATAGGCAGGGAGGCGAGAAAGGGCCGCCAGTCAAGGGAGCCTCCCTGGATGTAGTAGGCGGGAAGCGCCATGAGCGGCCCCATGAGCAGGAACACCATAATCGGGCCGCAGGCATGGTATTTGTAAGGCCAGAAGCCGCTGGTGTAGCCGTAGCCGCCCGCAATCCCCACGAGGCCGAAGGCGAGGATCGGCCAGCCGCAGGCGAACCCGAGCACGATGCCCACGGCAAAGGCCACGCACAAGGCGATGAGGCCGCCCCGCCGCATGGCTTCGGGGCTGATAAGGCCGAGGAGGATGGGCGATTCGCCGTGGGCGGAAGCTTCGGTATCCACGCCGCTCCGGTAGTCGCCATAGGTGTTCAGCATATTCGTGCCCGTCTGAACCGCGACGCCGCCCAAAAGCGTGAGCAGGAACAGCCCGGCATGAGCGGCATCCGAGGCCCACGCCAGCGCCGCCCCGAGCGTCAGAGGAATCACGGACGCGGTGAACGACCAAGGCCGCGTCGCCAAAAGCCACTTCTTCATGGAACTCTCCTGATGGACAATGAACCGCCCTCAAAACCTGGGAAAGCGGCGGAGCAACGCTTACCCCTTTTGGGGGCGCGCATTCGTTCTTGAACCTATCATCTTTCTGTTATTGTAAAATACGGTCGCAGTATACACGGTTTGTTTTGTTTTACCACATTTTTTTACCGTGCAGGAAAGACTGCTGGAACCCTCTGCGCCCCTCTTTTTGCGCATCCCGGCCTTCTTGGGAGAGTTGGCGTTTGCATCGCTCACGTATCTCGACGCAGTCGCGTTTGGCCATTTGTGCGAGCTGCCAATATAACGTGATAGTATCAAAACGCCATATCGCTTCTATGAACGGATGCATCCCGGAACCACTATGCAACGGCAATACCGTATCTCTGCAACAAAGAAAGGCTCTCCCCGGATTTGAAAGGAGCGGCACATCCTCTCAAAAACGGCATCTTTTTCCTCATCAGGCGCTGAACAAATCCGTTTTTCTCCTGTCCCCAAATATTTTCATCGCAAAAAAGGTGGCGCGTAAGCCTTGAACGGCCTTTCCCACATCGTTTTACGGAGTTGCAGATGGTTCTTCTGAGGCTCCGTGTTTACCCGGAGCCCGTTCGCTCAAGAAAGCTGTGCCACAAATGGTCGATCTTTCCTTGTTATAGTGCCACGGCCTGGGTACCGTTTGGACAATGCATCCATTTTCTTCTTGACCCCTATAGCCCATCTTTCTATTCTCTTTATATATCAAAACGGGTTGCACGGAAAAATCATGAACAAGCGTTACGGCATCCCCCTCCATTCCATTGTTTTGCTCGCCCTCTTGCTGGCGGCGGGGGGATTTGCGCGCGTTTTTCCCGTGCACCCAACAAACGGGGCGGCCCGTTTCGATGCGCCGGAATACATCCAGCCTCTCCTCATACAGGAGGTATGCCCTCCGGGTTCCGACGAGGATGTTCCATCCTTCAAGTCAAAAGCTCCGCCGCCGGACCCGGGCCATCTGGCGGCGTCCGCCTCTCCCCCTGTCCCTCCTCTGACGCAGGGCCGCCTGTGTTCTCTCATCCCCGAGTGCCCCCGCCCTTCATGGCGCGGCCTCCTGCCCTTCCCCCTTCCCCCACCTTCCCTTTGATCCCCTTCCCTTCGTCGTCTGTGCACCCCGCGTGCGGGCCTCCCGTGCCTTCCCTTTCCCAGGGATAGCGTGCGGGCAAGTTGCAAAGAGCCATGCCAAGCATTCCTCCTGTCGCGTCCAGCGTATGGGCCGGGAGGGGCGCCTTCGCGGATAAGGCTGCCCTTCCCTTGCACCCGTTGAACGGCACCCGAAAGGGAGCAGCGGAGAGCCCGTCTACACGCCTGAACAGGGCGTACCACTCTCAACCCCGTGAGGCGACACATGCAATCAAGAATCCCCACCTATATCTTCTCCCTGTTCATCCCCCTTGCGCTCGTTATCGGCTGTTTCGGCTTCTATAACCGTGTGGAACCGCGCATTTTGGGATTTCCTTTCATCTACGCCTGGATTTTTGCCTGTTTTTTCCTTGTATCGGCCAGCATGTGCATCGGCTGGCTCCTTGATCCCCAGTCCGACAGGAACAAGAAACGGGTTTCCTCTTCTCGCGCACCGAAGGAGAATGCATCATGACCGCTCTCGTTTTCATAGCCCTTATGGCTTTTTCAGTGGTACTGGCTTTTATGGCGAAACGCGGCGTCATTGCCGATTCGATGGATGACGTCATGGTCGCGGGGCGCTCTTTCGGCGCATTCATGGTCTTTTTCGTCACCGTAGGCGAAACCTACGGCATCGGCACCATGATCGGCGTACCGGGCGCCATCTACTCCAAGGGCGTCAGCTATTCGCTGTGGTTCCTCGGCTATATCCTGCTCGGCTTCGTGGTAGGCTATTTCATGAACCCGGCGATCTGGCGCATGGGCAAGATTTCGGGCGCCATGACCATGCCGGACTGCTTCCGTTGGCGCTACGGGAGCAAGGCGCTGGAAGTGCTCGTCGCCGTGATCTGCATCGTGTTCCTGCTGCCGTGGATGCAGATGCAGTTCGCGGGGCTGGCCACCATCCTGCGCTACATCGGCTGGGACATCAGCTACACCGTGGGCATCGGGATCTCCGCGGCGATCGCCTACCTCTATATCGCAGTGGCGGGCATCCGCGCCCCGGCATGGATCAGTATCATGAAGGATATCCTCATGATGGCGGCCATCGTTTCCGGCGGGCTCGTCGCCATCCACAACATGCCGGGCGGGATCTCGGGCATCTTCGATATGGCCATCGCCCATTTCCCGGATAAAGTCGTTATCGACGCGGAGCCCATCACCAAAAACGCCACATTCGTCTTCTCGACCATCATCTTTCAGGCGCTCGGCTTTTGCGTGACGCCGCTCCAGTACCAGTTCATATTCACTGCAAAATCGGAGGACACCATCCGGCGCAACCAGATCATCATGCCGTTGTACATGTTCATGTACCCGTTCCTGATTGTGGCGGCGTACTTCGTGCTGGTGACGGTGCCGAACCTGAATGATCCGGACTCGTCGTTCATGGCGCTGGCCGCAGCCAACCTGCCCGAATGGACGGTAGGCATGGTGGCGGCGGGCGGCGCGCTGACCTGCATCCTCGTCATTGCGGTGAGCGCCCTCAACCTGGGCGGGATTTTCAGCCGCAACATCTGGGGCGTGTTCCGATCTTCCGTGTCTCAGAAGCAGGCCGTCCTCGTAACGAATATGGCTACAGGGGCGTCTCTCCTGATCAGCGTGGTATTGGCGGTGATGCTGCCCAACCTGATGCTCGGAGTCATCAACATCGCGTACTTCTGGGCGACCCAATGTTTCCCGATGGCGCTGGCAACGTTCTTCTGGCGCGGGGCCACCCGGACGGGCGTATTCGCCGGCCTGCTGACGGGCGTGGTCGCCGTCGTCGTCCTCACGGAAACGCACGTGACCTTCTGGGGCCTGAATCAGGGATTTGTCGCCATGACTCTGAACGCGCTGGTCATGGTAGCGGTTTGCCTGTGCACCAACCCGGATGAAGCGACGAACGAAACAAGCAACGCCCTGTTCGCCTATGCCGCTCAGGAAGAACCCGAAGCCGCAGATCTCTAGAGCCCATTCCTTTTGAAACGGCACGGAGGCATTGGGGAAGGGGAATTTTTCTGAGGAAAGCCCCTTCCCCTGGCTTGCGGAGCGGTTCGCGCGCCCCTTTCCAAAGGCTTTTCTGCGTGCCGAATCCTGTCCCGCAGCGTTCCTCCCCATCCCTCCCAATAGCCCTCCCCGTCCGCTTCGGGAAGAAATTGACGCGGCAATTCGCCGCGGACAGGACTCTTTCTTCCTCACTCGGACATGGACATGTACGCCGTCAAGGGCGCATCCTCGGATGAGCTTCGTCTTTGGCGGCAACTCCCACGCCTACAGCATACGCCGCGGAAGGTGGAGTTTTTCCCATCCATGCCGATTGACTCGACCGGGAAACCGTGCTGAACTTTTCGCAACGCCTTCTGGAGAATCCGCTATGCCAATGCCCGCTATGCCGTCATTGTCCGTTGCCCGTCTGAGTTCCGTTTTCGAGGACATGGCGGGGGCGGCCCTTAAAAATGCCGTAGATGATTCCAGCTGTGTCTTCAGGACACAGGGGATCATCGGAGATTGGACCGCCAAAAGGACGTTTTGGAATGGCGTCCATTACGGCATTGAACTCGCTGACGGGGGAAAAAGCATCTGTGTGGACCTGCCGCTTGAGGTCATTCAAAACGGCGGCATACGGCCGGGGGATCGCGTTGATGTTCTCGGCATTCCGGTGGTGTACTTGAAGAAATCCGTCGTCCTCTTCAAACTCCATGTCCATGCGGCCTCGGTCATTGAGGCTTCCGCGGGAGGGCGCGGCCCAGAGCCCGTAAAGAATATTGAAGGGACGATCAGCCATCTCAAGGAACTCGGCTTTAAAAGGATACCCTTTCCGAAACGGGCAACCGCCATCTCCGTGATCCATTCCAAATCCCATGCCGCCAACGTCTTCGCCGACTTCAAGAACGAACTTGATCTGAAAAGCGTCAACGTGGAATCCCTGCCGACCGCCATGACGGATCCGTCCGCCATAGCCCGGGCGATAGATCAGGCAAGCGGCAATGTCGTCGTGCTGATACGCGGAGGCGGAGACGATGCCGAGTTCACCACGTTCCAGCATGACGACGTCGTCAAGGCCCTTGCGCGCAAAGCGGCGCACAGGATCACCGGCCTCGGGCACTACGGCAACCTGACGTATGCGGACATCATAGCGGATTTCTGCACGACAACGCCCACCAGCGCCGGAGCCTACGTCCGGGAACAGCTGATCCGTACCTACAATATGCGGCAAACGGAAAGGGAAGCCCTCGAAGAACAGGCCGCGCTCATCAAAGCGCTACGGATCAGCAAGCTCAAATGGATGCTCGTTGCCCTCGCGGGAATAGCCTTGGCGGGGTATCTCGGGTTTTTCCGCTAGATAAGGATAACGGCTAAAAAATCCTGTCGGACGGTTGAACAAACCTCCCCAGCGCCCCTTTCCGGCATTGTATCGGGAAGGGGCGCTTTCGCCTTCCAATACATGGAACAACGGCAAGACGATGAGCCGTCGTGCCTTTTCCCGGCGGCCTGCCCTCCTCATCAGGCAGAACCCAACCCTGACCGGAATCGGCATTCCACACCATACGCGGGGCTTCACCTTGGGGCATGGCGGGTTCCTCTGCACTCCTTGGCAGTTTGTGAAGAAAAACCACGACATGCCGTCATCTGTCGACAAAAGGCCGCGAAACGCCTTGTCAAACGCTCCGGTTTGACGGAATAATACATCTAACGCCAATGTTCACAATATAGACTTTATACATTAATATACTGTGTTATTTGTATAAATAAAAAAGAAAGAACCCGTGTGACACCGAGCACGGATATCCGCTCGCCGCATTTGAAAGATGCCTTGCGAGGGTATCCCCCAATACGTCCCCGCCCAACGGCTGCCCCATCCAAAGGAGGATGCATGTCCACCATCAAATATTCGCAGATTTCCGCGCTCCTCGTCGATGACGACGCCAAGCTGTGCGGGCTGCTGCGGGACTACCTTGAAGGATTTGGGTTCTCCCTCGACGTTGCCGAGGACGCTTCGTCCGGGCTGGAAAAAGCCGTTGCGAACGAATACGACGTGATCCTGCTCGATATGATGCTGCCGGATATGGACGGCCTTGACGTGCTGCGGCGCTTGCGGGAAATCGGCTCCACGCCCATTGTCATCTTCTCCGCGCAGGATGAGGAAGCCAGCCGGATTGTGGGGCTTGAGATGGGCGCGGACGACTATGTGCCCAAAGCCTTTTCCCCGCGCGAGCTGCTGGCGCGGGTGCGGGCCGTGCTCCGGCGGGCGCAGCCCGTGCAGGCGGAGCGGAAGGAGCCCGAAGAGGACGGCGTCCCGATGGATCTCACCGCGCTGGAATTCCGCATCCTGTTCGGCATGGCGGCCCATCCCGGACGGGTCTTCACCCGCGAGAACCTGCTTGAGCTTGCCGTGGGCCGCGAATTCAGCCGATATGACCGTTCCGTGGACATGCACATCTCCACGCTCCGGCGCAAACTCGGAGACGATCCCCATAACCCGGCATATTTGAAGACAATACGCGGAATGGGCTATACCCTGCTTCCCGAAGAGGCCTGACCCGAATTCTAAACAACATGCGGAAAACATTCCGCTACCCGTTCCGAGAATTCTTTTTCTTTGCGTCCCCAAAGGCAGGGAGCCATTCCCACGTCCTTTGCCTCTCCGCCAAGCGTCCGCTTCGGCGCGGAGCCGCCGGGTCAAGGGGGCGCTGCCCCTTTGCGGGGTTCCGAGGGGCAGCGCCCCCCGGTGGAAGTCGAGAAAATCCGGCGAACAAGCCTCCATTCAGGAGAAAAACCATGCGCGTGGGACTGTACCAGAAATTCTTCACCTGGGCGATGCTCAACCTCGTCCTGCTCGGCGTCATCACAGCCCTGTTTATCGGCGGGGTGCTGCTGTTCAACAACAATCTGTACTCGCCCATGCTGTTCAACGGCAGTATCGCCTCCACATTCCGCATGACCTCCGTGGAGCTGCAATACAAACCCGAAAGCCAATGGGCTTCGGTCCTTGAGGAGTGCGGCAGGGAGTGCGGCCTCCATTTCGGCATCCTGATCCTCGACGATATGGACCCTCCGCTTGCTGCGGGCGGCCTGCCTCCAAGAGTTGTGGAGGCGGCCCGCACCATTCCCCGCCCGCCCTATTCCCTGTGCGCCGAACCCGATTCGGGCGCGTTCAGCACGATCACGCCCGCCGTGGAACTTGAAGCGGGCATCCTCCCGCAACAATACGTCATTTTCATGCGCGACGGCGATCCCGCCCAATACTGGTACGCCCGCACCATCCTTGTCTCCAACGACGAAGGCGTTGTCCGCTACGTACTGCTCGCGGCGTCTTCGCCGTCCATCACCGGAAACGGGCATTTCTTCGAACTGCGCCTCGCCGTGGCCCTGCTCCTGTCCGGACTCGGGCTGTCGTTCCTGTGGTGGTGGCCCTTCGTGCGCCATCTCACCAAGCCCATCATCCTCATGACCAAAGTGACCGAGCGGATTGCGGCGGGCGATTACAGTTCGCTCTCCGACGATTCGCCCATCAGCCTCAAGGCCGTGGGCGAAGGGCGCGGGGACCAGATCGGCTGCCTCGCCAAGGCCACCGGCATCATGGCGGAAAAGGTCAAACAGCAGGTCCACGGGCAGCGCCGTTTCATCCGGCACATCGCCCATGAGCTGGATTCGCCGCTGGCCCGGATCAAGCTCGGGCTCGCCGTGCTGGACAGCCGTGTGGACGAGAAAAACCAGCAGCGCGTACAGGAAATCAGCGACGAAGTGGAGCAGCTTTCCCTGCTGGTCGAGGATGTGCTGAGCTTCATGCGTTCCGAGGCCATTCCGGAGTCACCCGCCCGTGAGGCCGTATCCCTCGCGCCGCTGCTCCAATATGTGACACGCCGCGAAGCCCGGGACCGCGACGTGCGCCTGAACGTCGACGAGGGGCTCAAGGTCTGGGCGGACGCAAGCTGCCTCGGCCGGGCGCTCGCCAACGTGGTGCGCAACGCCGTGCGTTATGCCGGGGCAGACGGCCCCATCGCCATCGCCGCAAGGCCGCAGGGGGACCGTGTATGCGTGGAAATCCGCGACAGCGGCCCCGGCGTCCCCGCCGAAGAAATGGAGCACATCACCGAACCGTTCTTCCGGGGCGAACAAGCGAAGAAATATCCCGGCGGTTCCGGGCTCGGCATGTCTATCGTCAAGCATTGCGTGGAAGCCTGCGGGGGCGAGCTGCATTATTACAATCAATACCCCAAGGGATTCACCGTCTCCATTACGCTCAAGGCTTGTGACAAATAACCCTACCGCTGTATCATTCGAATAGGGAACAGCTTGTGTAAAATCGTTGAAACAGATTGTTTTACTTTCTTTTTTCATCGGAATCATCCATACGCTCCTCCTTTTTTCATGAAAAGCTCACTCTCCGTTGAGAGTAGTTTCCTGCGGCGTTTGTAAGGAAACGTCTTTGACGAGATCGGATTCAACAAGTTTTATCCTGTAATAACACTATGATAGACTTTTACAAAACTTTTACAAAACGTTGAACTTTTTTTTACAAACTTTCCGCATAGTCGCTCCATCCGGTTATTTTCTCCCGCAGCACGGATCTGTATACGAACGGCCTCGCGTGGCGCGCGGCGTTCCAAGGACGGAGCACCCATGTCCAACACATTCTCCCGCAGACATTTCCTTCAATACGGCATGGCGGCGATCGCCGGGGGCACGGCCCTCGGGGGTCTGCCGGTCCATGCGGCTCAGGCTCCCGCCGGAACGGCCGCTCCCCAAAACGATTTGGTGAAGGGCTACTGCCCTTTCTGCCAGGTCCGCTGCACCTACCACGCGCGCGTGCGCAACGGCAAAATCCTCGAACTCATCGGCGATCGCGGCAACCGCTGGACCGGCGGGGCCATGTGCCCCAAGGGCCTGTCCATCGTCGAGCTGCTCAACAGCCCCTACCGCCTCGTGCAGCCCATGCTCAAGCAGGGCTCGGAATGGAAAACCATCTCCTACGCCGAGGCCGTGGACATCGTCGTGGACAAGCTGCGCCAGAGCCGCGCCAAGCACGGCGACAAGATCGCCGAGCGCCTTGCCCTCACCTCCCCCCTGTGGGATTGCCGCGAAAGCGAACTCGCCGCGCTCATGACCATGCGTACGGCGGGCGGGGTCAACGTCATGCCCGCCGGTGAAGTCTGCATCAGCACGGCGTCCAACGTGCTCGGCATGTTGCTCGGCGCGAACACCTCCACCACCACGGTCAACGAGATCGTCAACGCGAAGACCCTCGTGCTCTGGGGCGCGAACATCAGCGAAACCTACCCGCCCTACACCCGCTGGCTTGACAAGGCCCGCGACGCGGGGGTGCGCATCGTGAGCGTGGACTGCCGCAAGACGCCCACCAGCGCTTGGGCCGCCGACCAGCTCATGCCCCTGCCCGGCACGGACGGCGCGCTCGCCCTCGGCGCGATCCGCTTCGTTCTTGAAAACGGAGCCTTCGACCGCGCGCGGGTGGACGAGAGCATCACCGGCTTCGAGCTCATGGAAAAGGGCGCGCAGCCGTGGAGCGTCGACAAGGTGGCGCAAGCCACCGGGCTGTCCGAAGACGCCGTCACCGCCTTCTACCGGACGCTTGCCGAGAGCCCCCGCACCATCATCTGGATGGGCGGCTGCCTCTCCCGCTACACCAACGGGTTGCAGAGCATCCGGGCGATCATCGCGCTTCAGGCCCTGCGCGACAACCTCATCGGCTCGGGCAGGGGGCTCCTTACGATGGAGGGCGGCAAGCCCGAAGGCGAAAAGGAATTCGTCGACGCCGTGTGCGGCCCGGCCAAGGATTCCGGCGTCAACTTCCGCCGCCTGCTCAACACCATGAAGAAGGGCAACCTCGACGTGCTCTTCCTCAATTCCAGCTACCGCCGCTACCCCGACTGCACCGGCGTCGCCGAGGCGATCAAAAAGGTGGGGTTCGTGGTCCATCGCGGCTTCTTCAAGACCGAGGAGATGGATGTGGCCGACCTGTTCGTGCCCGCCGCCTTCGGCCCGGAAAGCGCGGGTTCGCATTACGGAGCCGAGAAGCAGGTGGTCTGGCGCGACAAGTGCGTGGACGCGCCCGGAAGCTGTGTCCCCGACTGGCAGTTTTACCGCGACATCGGGCGCAAGCTGGCCCCGGAGATCTATCCCGATTTCACCGGACCCGAAGAACTGAGCGAACGCTTCCGCAATACGGTCCCGAGCTGGAAGGCCATGAGCGTTTCCAGAATGCGCCAGTCCCCGGACGGCCTGATCTGGCCCCAGCCCGAGGAAGGCGCGCAGGAACGGATCGGAACGGTCTTCACGTCCGGAACCTACGCCACGGAAAACGGCAAAATCCCGCTGGATCTCAAGCTGATGGGCGCGTTCGGCTGGACGCTGCCCAAGGGCAATCCCCACGGGGCCGGCGCCGACAAGGAATACCCCCTCGTCCTCACGCAGGGCAAGGTGGTGACCCAGTGGCAGCAGACCATGACCAATTTCGCCGCCTCGCTGGCCCAATTCTCCCGTGGGCGCTATGTGCTGGTCCACCCGGACACGGCCAAGCCTCTTGGCATCGCCCACGGCGATACAGTGCGCATCAAGACCGCCACCGGTTCCGTAGAAGCCGTGGCGGAACTGACCGCTTCCATCCGGCCCGGCATCATCTTCACGCCGTCGCATTTCACGGGCACAAGCCCCCATGCCGCGACGCGGAGCAAGCCGATCAATGCCATCCTGCCCAACTACTGGGACCGCGTGTCCGCCCAGTTCAACGGCGTGGGATGCACGCTGGAAAAGGCGTAAGGGGAGGAGGAGCGGGGATTTTCCCCGCCCCCTGCGCCGGAACCCTTCCCGGCGGCCCGGCGGCGACGCCGCAAATGAATTTCGGAGAAGAACATGCCCCGTTACGTGATGGCCATAGACGCCTCCAAATGCCTGAACTGCAAGGCGTGCCTGATTGCCTGCCAGCAGCGGAACGCCGTGCCCTACGGCCTCTCCCGCAACTGGGTGCGGGAAACGCCCGACACGGCTTCGCCCTCCGGCTGGCGCTACCAGCCCGGAGCCTGTATGCACTGCGACGAGCCGTCCTGCGTTGACGCCTGCCCCACGCACGCCACCTACAAGGCCGAAGACGGCGTGGTCATGGTGGACGAAACCCGCTGCATCGCCTGCGGAAGCTGTATGCGCGCCTGCCCCTATCAGGCCCGCCACATCGACCCCGCGCGCCGCGTCGTGGACAAGTGCGATTATTGCGCGTCCTCCCGCGCCGAAGGCATGGAACCCGCCTGCGTCAGCGTATGCACCACCCGCGCCCGCGTGTTTGGGGATGTGGACGACCCACAGTCCCCGGTCAGCAAGGTGCTCGGCTCGCACAAAGTCACGTTCGTTGAGGCCGAGGACGCGCCCACCAAGCCGACCCTCGCCTATCTGAACGATGTGGCCGACAAACACTGGCCCAAGGCCGAAAGCGCCGGTCCCGTGGGCTTCATGGGAACCGTGGCTACCGGGGTGCGCTGGCTCGGCGCGCTGTCCCTGTTCGGGGTCGTGGGCGTGGGCCTGCGCCAGCTGATCCGCCCCACAGGCGAAGCATCCCACGAAGAAAAGAGGAAGGACTCATGATCCGCCGTCATTCCCTCAGCGCCGTCTGTATGCACTGGTTCAACGCCTTCTGCTGGATCGCGTTGCTGTTCACGGGGTTCGCCCTGCTTTCCAACCCGGCCATGCAGCCCGTGGGCATGTGGTGGGCCGATCTCTGGACCGGCGTGTTCGGCGCGTACGGGCTGCTCGTCTTCCACCTGCTGATCGGTTCGGCGTGGCTCGCCGTCTACTTCCTCTACATCATTTTCGGGTTGCGCCACGACGTAGTCCCCTTCCTCAAGGAAGTATTCAGCCTCTCCCCGGCCTCCGACATGATCTGGTGCGTCCGCAAGGGTATGCGCCTCGTCCTTGGGGAAAAGGCCATGCGCAGCATGGGGCTTGACCCCACCCTGCCGCCGCAAGGCTTCTACAACGCCGGGCAGAAGCTCGCCGCCGTGGCCGCCGTGCTGTGCAGCGTGGGGCTTGCGCTCTCCGGGCTGTTCCTCGCCGCGCTGGCGCTCCATCTCGTCGCGCCGGGCTCCGAGGACGCCGCCCAGTGGGCCCTGTTCATCCATCTGCTCTGCGCGGGCGTGATGGCCGTTGTCCTGCCCATCCATATTTATATGGCCGCATTCGCGCCCGGCGAAGGCCCCGCGCTGCGGTCCATGTTCTCGGGATTCATCCCCGTAACGTTTATCCGGCACCATAACCCGCTCTGGTACGAACAGCTCGTGCGCAAAGGGGTTATCCGTCCAGAAACCACCAATACCCTTTCCTAAGGAGCCCTCCATGAACATCAAAACCATCGCTTCCGCCGTCCTCGCCGCCGTGGTGCTGTGCGCCGCCCCCGCCTTCGCCGACGGCAAGATGAACCTCAACACCGCTACCGAACAGGAACTTTCCGCCAATCCCGCCGTGGGCCCCGAGCTGGCCAAGGGCATCGTGGAATTCCGCGAAAACGTGGGCGACATCAAGAGCATGGATGAACTGCTGGAAGTCAAGGGCGTTACGCCCGAAGTGCTCGAAAAGCTCAAGCAGGCCGTGACCGTCGAAGCCATCGAAGGCGCGGAATGCTCGTGCTAACGCTGATCGCGGGCGGCCCCGGCAAGGGGTTCCCGCATCGGACGGCCGCAGAGGCCGACAAAAACAGCAACCGGATCGCTTCACGCCTTCATAGTGAAGGCGGCTGACGGGCGGATCGTTTTCGGCAGTTGCCGGAACCGCGCCCAAGCTCGGAGCGAGCCGCAAGAGGAGGATGTATGTCGCATATCTCACTCCGGGCCATCGGCAAGACCGCAGCAGCGATCTGTCTCGCCGTGGCGATGAGCGGCGTGGCGATGGCAGGCGACGCGCCCGACCGCGTGGTCATGCAATCGCCCGCCAAGGACGCGGCGGTCCTTGCCAAGATGCAAGGGCTCGTCAACAACAGGAAGGCCAAGACGCTCAGCGGCCTCAGCCGTACCATCAACGACGGCGTGGTCATCCGCAAGAGCACCATCAAAGACGGCAAGATCATCATTCCGCCGTCCGGCCTGTACATCACGGTCCGCTCCACCAACTGGCATCCCTTCGATAACGAGCCCCTGACGCTCGCGGGCAAGACGTACCATGCCATCACGGATCGCTATGTCCGTGACGTCATCCGTAACGTCACCATGAAGAAGGGACAGGTCCTTCCGAGCAACGCCAACAAGAGCCGGGGCTGGGAACTCAGCTCCGTGGAGAACGACACCTACGGCATTGAAGGCGGCAATTCCGCCGTGTTCAAGATCGTGAAGACCACGGGCAACTACTACGGTTCCCAGTTCCCGGTCTACGCGGGCGCACAGATCAGCAACGCCGCCGCCGACGGCTCGCTCGTCAAGGGTTCCAAGGATCCCGAAGGGCATACCGTCCCCACGGCTGAAAACGGCCTGAGCGAAATGATTTACGGCAGCAACATCGCTACCGTAGGCCGTACGCATGTCATCATAGACGCCATTGAAGGCGACTCCGTGAAGGTGCGCGAACTCGCTACCGACAGCTGTTCCGCCATCTTCGTGTCCCCCAACGAGCCCGTGGTCGCCAGCTACGGCAAGGGCGACACCTTCACCATCGGCGACGCCAAGGTTGAAGTCACCGACGTGGCCGCCAACGCCGCCACCGTGAAGCTGACCGACAAGTCCGGCACCGTGACCAAGGTCCTCGGCCCCCTGACCCCCGAGAACACCCGGATGCTGCTCATGTCCGTGGTTGACCGCGACCGCCTCTGGACGCTCTCCAAGGACGGCAAGGTCGCCGTGCACCTGAATATCCGCCAGAGCGACAAGCCCATTGCCGACGGCAAGGTGTCCCTCGTCGCGTATAATGATGTTGTTGAAGTCAACGACGGTAGCGTGTGGCCGGCCGATACCCGGTTCCTCGCCCGTCCCGAAACCTGAGCGACCTGCACTTTCCCCCATGAGATCGTCCTTGAAAACGACAAGGAAATCGTTCTCGACGGGGGAGCCAACAACGTGTTTGTTGGTCCGAACAAGCATTTCTCCATTGTTATCGACGAATTTGACGGCAAGATCGTGAAGGCGTGGCACATCGAAAACAGCAAGGGCGAAAAGAGCCCCAACCTTGCCACCCGCGCCGGCGGCAAGCACATCGACCTCGTGGTCGGCAAGGCCTGCCGCTCCACGGCCCACTTCATCAGCCGTTTCTATCCCGCCATGTATGACGAAACCTTGAACGGCATGGATTCCTTCAAGTAACCCTCTCACCGACCGCCCGATCCGTCCCTTCGGCACACGGATCGGGCGGCCTTTTTCCCGAAAAAGCGCAGGAGATTGACATGGGAAAGGTTCTGATCGCGTTGTGCACCGTATTCCTGCTGGCCTTTCCGGCCCGTGGAGAGCAGGCCGTGACGTGGGAAAGCCTGACCGTATGGAACGATCTGCCGCCGCTCTACGATCCGGCCCCGTGGCCTTCCGATCTCGCGGGCAAGCGCGTGATCCTGCGCTGGAACGGCAAACACAACGGCGATCTTCTGCTCGATTACCTGCACTCGCTGCTGTCCCGCGCCTTTCCGGACACCGAATTCATCAAGGCGTATGAAACGGACCCCGCCCTCAGCGGCATCTCCAAGGATCTGCCCGAATCCGAGGCCACGGCGCGGGCGCTCCTCGAACTGCGCCCCGATCTGGTCATCGCGGCGACCGGGGACTGCCGGGCCTGTTCCGCATGGCTCGCCATCGATCAGATCCAGCTCGAACGCGCGGGCGTCCCGACCCTGACCATCCTGACCCAGCCGTTCCTCAAGACTTTTCACAACGTCCGCCAAAATCTCCGCATAGGCCCCCTGCATTGCGTGGCCGTGCCCCACCCCGTCGCCATCATCCGCGACGAAAAGGTCCGCGCCAAGGTCGACGAGGCGTTCCCCGCCATCCTTGACGCACTCCGCTCCGGGAAGGCGGCGGACAGCACGAAAACCTTTCCGGCAGAGACGGCGCCTCCGGCGGAAGCCGAAGCATCGTCCGCCGCACCGGGGAAACAGATTCCGGCAGACCTTCAGTGACCGGAACGGCAAGAGCCCGCGTGGATTGCGGGCTCTCGCACAGATGTCCCGGTAAGGCGGCAATGCCGCCTCCTAGCCAGCGAAGGCCAATCCCGAAACGCCGCCTCGCCTCATTGCCGGAAAAAAGCCGTCCGCACGGTACAGGATAAAGAGAAATATCTCTCTTCCGCCCTGTACCGTGCGGACGGCCTATTCATTCCAACCCCATACGGGATCGACGCCGTTCCCCCATACAAAAACGGCCCCCCGCCATTGCGCAGAGCGTCCGTTTTCGACATTGCATCGGCAGCCGGGATTCCGCAGGGCTTTTTCCATACCCGGCGCCTTGTTTCACCCAAGCGGGGAGGCAAGGAAGGGGTCCGGCTGATTCCCGATACGGAGTGACGGGCTGGCCTTTCGAAGGCCGCCCGCCCCAGAAGCCCTCGGCAGAAGGATGATTCCCCTGCACGCCCAAGCGCGTTTCCCGTCATGTATTCCCACGGCGGGAAACGCCCGGATCAAAGGGCACCGTCTCCGCCCAAGCCTTGAAACGCGGAGCCTCCGCCGGAGGAGAGGCAAAGACCCGCGTCGCAATCGTCTAGAACTTATAGCCGACGCTGAAGGTGCCCTTGAAGTTGTTTTCCTTCGCTTCGTAGCCCACGCCCTTCCAC
>ERZ1673749.710-NODE-710-length-32057-cov-12.532029_pt1 | contig 32057 bp, 25 predicted proteins | sample MGYA00580204_ERZ1673749 | MGnify/ENA primary metagenome ERZ1673749 (study PRJEB41218, sample SAMN15661745) | gut metagenome | host: Homo sapiens | place: Canada: London | collected 2015-08-20/2019-03-30 | study: EMG produced TPA metagenomics assembly of...
CTTGCAGTTCTTACGTAGTCTTGACTTTTTGCATCTACAACTTCATTTCTCAAATATTGGATAGTTCCGATAGTTGTAAGTAGTGCATAAGATATTGCTGGAAGTAGCATGTGATAAAATCTACTTAATACTGCTGCCATGCCACCTTTTGCTGATGCTTCAAGACTTATAATACCACTTGTAGGAAACCATCCTAACTTGTATCCAAATATTAAAAGCATTATCAAGTAAAATACGAACCCTGGGGTTGCTAGTGCCAGGAAGTTATACAAGTTAACCCCCTGATCGAATGCCGACCCACTGTATCTACCTGCGTTTATTCCTAGAGGAATAGCAATTGCATACATTATTATTAATGAGAACAATGATAAGAAGAATGTATTCTTAGCTCTTTGACCAATAACGTCTTTCACTGGTAGCTTTTGAGTATAAGAATCTCCAAAATCTCCTTGAAGTGCATTTCCAACCCATCTCTTATATTTCACATACCATGGATCGTAAAATCCAGATTTTATTTTAAGTTCTTCTTCAACCTTTGAGTTACCAGTACTTGGTGTGATTTTCCCTGTAAAAGGGTCCCCTGGCATCTTTTGAGCTACAAAGAATATAAATAAACTTAACACTATCAATTGAGGAATCATTATTAAAAATCTTCTGATTATTGTTTTAGTCATATTATATTTCCCCCTTTCTAGCTGCTACATAATGAGAATCTTTGTATTTCGTCAAATCGTACACCGATCCATTTTCATCGTAGTAGACATTTTTTTGTTCATCAAACTTCTTTTCAATAGCTTGTCTAGCATCTCTAAGCTCTTTTCTTCTATTTGGTTCGATTTGAGGAATCGCTGCGATAAGTCTTTTCGTGTAAATATGTTGTGGATCAGAATACAACTCATCACGATTACCAGTTTCTACAAATTTGCCGTTATGCATAATATAAATGTAATCACACATGTGTCTTACAACCCCCAAATCGTGAGAGATGAAAATGTAGCTTAGATTAAACTCTTGTTGAATCAACTTCATGTAGTTTAATACTTGCGCTTGAACTGATAAGTCAAGTGCACTAACTGGTTCGTCTGCAACTATCAATCTTGGGTTACATGCAACAGCTCTTGCAACACCAATTCTTTGTCTTTGACCACCTGAGAATTCAAATGGATATTTGTAAATTGCACTTTCGTTAAGTCCAACTATGTCTAATAATTTAAACACCTTTTCTTTTTCTTCTTTAGGTGTTAAGTTTTCAAAATTTCTGATTGGTTCAGCGATTATATCCAAAATTCTTTTTTTAGGATCAAGCGAACTCATTGAGTCTTGGAAAATCATTTGAACATCTTGATTGTAGTTAATCTTTTTTCTGTAAGATCTACTTGTAACATCTTTTCCTTCGTACAAAATGTGTCCATCTGTAATCTTTTCGAGTCCTACTATAGCTTTTCCGATAGTTGACTTCCCAGAACCTGACTCTCCAATCAATCCATAAGTTTTTCCTTGTTCAATATCCATATCAACTCCATCAACGGCTTTAATATAGTCTTGAATTGTATTAAAAAATCCACCACGAATTGGATAATGAACTTTCAAATTTTTAACTTCTAAAAATCCCATATTTTCCTCCTATTCGTCTTTAAAATGGAAGTTCTTCCAGCATGTACAACGAACTAAGTGTCCATTGCCAACATCATGTAATACTGGGTTTTCTTCATGTTCTGAATCGTCTATCCAAGGAATACGAGGTGCAAATCTGCATCCTTTTCTTGGCAAATCTTTTAATGAAGGAACCATACCTTCTATTACGTGTAACTGATCAGATTCATTATCTGCTTGCGGAATGGAATTTAATAAGCTTCTAGTATATGGGTGAAGTGGGTTATTGAACAACTCATCCACAGGTGCAATCTCAACGATCTGACCTGCATACATTACGCAAACTCTATCAGCGGTCTGTGCTACAACTCCTAAATCATGGGTTATCAATATAATTCCTGAATTCATTTGATTTTGTAATTCTTTTATTAAATCTAGAATTTGTGCTTGAATTGTAACATCAAGTGCAGTAGTTGGCTCATCAGCTATCAAAACACGAGGTTTACAACTCAAAGCAATTGCAATGATTACTCTTTGTCTCATACCTCCAGATAATTGATGAGGAAATTGTCTTGCTATAACTTCAGCATTTTCAATCCCTACTTTTTTTAGAAGATCAACAGCTTTTGCTTGACGTTGTTTCTTGTCCAAATCAGTGTGATACAACAAAGCTTCTTCAATTTGTTCGCCAATTCTCATTAATGGGTTAAGTGATGCCAATGGATCTTGGAATATCATACCAATTTCTCCACCTCTCAACTCATTGAATTGAGCTTCTGTATAATTCAAAATATTTTCGCCGTTATATATAACTTCACCGCTAATTTGAGTGTAGTTCATATTATGTAAACCCATAATTGTAGTAGCAAGTGTAGATTTGCCACAACCAGATTCACCAACCATAGCTAATACTTCATTTTCATACAATTCAAATGAAACATCGTCTACGGCGTCATAATAATCGTCTTTTATTCTAAAAGCTGTATGCATATTATTAACTTCCAATATTTTCTTATTAGCAGACATCTTATTCTCCTTTCAGTTTATTTTTCGTATGATTTATGTATGAATAATAAATAATACTTTATCTCATTATAGTGACATAAAAGGGATTTGTCAATTATTATTTATTTTTTAATTTAAAATTTCAGTATAAAATACAGTTTTTCCATGCTTTTTCGAATTAAATTACACTTTTTAGCTACAATAATAAAATTTATGATTTTGTTTTCCCGTTATAATTCTGCCATTTAAAATTAATTATGAAAATAAAATTAAATTATTTTTATTCATTTTTTAAATTTGTTCTAATAATAAAATAAATTGTGTTTTTGCATAAAAATGACTTGACACAATCTCTTTATTATGGTAAAGTAATGATAATCATGAGCCTATTTACAAATTTATTAAATTTTAAAAAATGTAACAAAAAGCTTGCATTCGTTATATTGAAATGGTAAAATATATTTAATTATTGAAAACTTTTTCATTTTCAATTAAATCTCCATTTCTTAATTTATTACAACATAAAAAAACAAGGTATGAATTAAATTCAACACCTTGTTTTTTTATTTTAGTTTATTTTTATTATATTAATATCATTAAAGCAATCATCTATTTGGAATTTTTTCGGCAAATCCTTGGTCTTCAACGAAGCTAGTGCACAGGCATTTGCCATTTCAAAAGACTTTTCATAATCTGAAGTTCTGATAAATGTCGCGATAAATCCCGCGATTATTGAGTCAATAACAAAATCTCTTTTTTGGTTTAACATCTGTTCTATGTCAAAAGCATAGATTGAATTCTTTTGGAACAAATATACTTTATTATCTACAAAAGGCACTATTACAAATTTTGAATTCAAATTAGATATTTCGTTTTTACATTTTAGTAAATCTGATTCTGAATCTATTTTTGTTTTAAATAGATGTTCCAAGCATTTTACACTTATTTTCTCAAGTAATGATCCCCCGTTAGCAAATCTCTCCAAATAATACTCATCTATATCTAGTACGAATTGTGCTTTGTTTGCTTTACAGATTGCAATCATTCTTTCGATTACAGTTTCTGTTATATTTTTCGGAAAAGCCGTGGACAAAAACACAGTATCTCCTTCTTTAACTCTTGATAGATAGTATAACAATTCCTGTAGTTCTTGATGAGAAATGCTAGGTCCTTTTGATTCGATTACGGTTTTCGAAGAGCCTGTGATTTTGATATTAATTCTAGTATTATCATCAATTCTTATGAACTCAGATTTGATATCTTCTCTTCTTAGCCAATCTTCTACAAACTCTCCAGTAAAACCTCCTGCAAATCCAGTTGCAACAGTCGGAAGTCCAAGTTGTTTTAAAACTCTCGAAACATTGATTCCTTTTCCAGCTGGAAGCATCAAATCAAAATCCGATATATTGTTCTTGTCAAATTCAAAATCCGAAACTTCACTTACAAATTCAAGTGCTGGATTCATAGTAACTGTGTAAATCATTTAATCACCTACATTAATCCCGGAGCAAGTCCAAAAAATATTTTTTGAAGAAGTGTCATAACGACCATAAACACAACAAGTCTTGTTATCACAATTCCAGCTGCATTAAGTCCGTAAACTTTCCACAAATTTTTGTAATCAAATCTATCTACTAAAATAATCGTTGCAAATAATATCAATATTACCAATGAAATTAGATATATAAAAGCGTGTGCTCCCAAAAATGTGAACGTGAAAACAGACGAACTAAAACCAACAAGTCCTCCTGCAGTTAAAACACCAAACAAGCTAAATATGAGAGATTCTATAACCGAAAGCAAAACTGAGATATTGTTTCTCAAATCCTTGTCGATTGGTTGATATAATTTCGTTCCTGCTAGTTTAAGTCCCAGACTATATGATAAAACTTTTTGGAAAACATCCAAAACCAACACCGAAACCATAACTACGATTGCTTTTGATTTTTGAGTAAATGTCCAGTGATTTGTAGAATTCATGTAAAAGAATAAAAGCGGCAACGCAGATAACACTACAACCGCAAGTCTCATTGAGAACCTGTAAGGTTGTGTGCCTCCCATCATTTTCTTCAATATTTTAGTAAAGAACAAATTGATTTTGTCAAAAACTTGTTTACTTTTAACTTCAAAAGTATCCATAAATTGGTCATCATCTTCATCTTCGTCTTCAAACTTATGAATAGTAAACTCATTTGCCGAAGTGAATCTTATCGACTCATCCCTTTTAATTTTTTCTTGTTTTTCGTCATAACCTTTGGTAATAAAAATCGTGTTTTCATAATTTTCTTCAGGTTCTTTTTCATCTTCATGGTTTATTTTCTTCTCAACTTCCTTGTCGGGATTGAACTTTCCATACTGAGATTTGTTTTTGTTAATCACTTGAAAAATATCTTCAATCCTTTTAGGTTTGTGTTCAGTTTTGTTTTTGTTTATGATATCTTCAGCCTTTTGTTCTTCAGCTGATTTTTCACGATTTTTTATATTAAAAATATTCATCACATCATCTGAATATGAATAATCTTTGTCTGTAGATGCGTGATTATCTTCTGGTTGTTCTTTTATATCCTTTTGTTCATTCAAACTTTCACGGTATTCTTTCAAATTAAACCCACAATTGTGACAAAAATTCACCGTATCTAACACTTTTTCATTGCAATTAGGACAACGCATTTACTCACCTCCGTAACCGTATTATATCACAATACATTATACTCAATTATAACTTTGCCAAATCTTAATATTTGGGCAATAAAAAACCGGGTTAATTATCCCCAGTTTATTTCAAAAGAGTAACACATATTCATGCTAAGAATATCATACGAAAAAAATTGCTTTGATTTCAAATCGAAAAAATCCGTCCCAAATCGTATCGCGTAAGCGAAGCGTGCTTACGATTTTAGGATTTTAAGATTTAGAAATCAACAATTTTTGTAGTCTAGATATTCGTGCATGAAGTTTGTTTGCTTTATTTTTTATTTTCTTTTGAAAACCATATATCTATAATCCATACCTTCGTAAGTTTTGATGTCTGATTCTTCCGCTACATAATAGTCGTCGTCTTCGAATAAGTTTCTGATTTTTGCATCATATTCAAATTCTGCGTCAACATAAGTGATTACGAATTCATCAACTAAATGTATCAATGATTCTATCGTGTTTGCTCCACCTATCAAATATTCTGTCATTTTGTGTTCTGGGTTGATTTCTTTGAGAGTGCGTAGCAATTCTTCTTCGTTTTTTACGCAAAGCATACCGTCTAAGTCTTTGCTTGTAATTATTATGTTGGTTCTATTTGGTAGAGGTTTTGAACCAGGTAAAGATTCCAAAGTTTTTCTTCCCATTATAACGATATTTCCAGTTGTTAATTCCTTAAATCTTTGCATATCTTCAGGAATTGAAAAAAGCATATCTCCATCTTTTCCTATAGCAAAATTTCTATCTACTGCTAATATAACTTTCATTAACAAAAATCTCCCTTCCTTATATTACTTACAATTTCATTCAATTTTTCCATTGCGTGTTCATCTGTCCAATCAAAATCACCTTCACATATCCTTACGACAAGTATACCCATTTCCTCACAGCAAATATCAAGCATAGTGCTATAGATTGCATTTTGCAAATCAGACGACGAATTGGAAAGGATGCTATCGCATTTGTTTATCCATTTTTCAATACAAAAACCATAGTTCTTATCTCGTGGATAATTCTCAAGTGCAATCTTTCTTTCTTTTGTAAATTTCCTGTTAGCATCATACATAAAACAAAGCTTATTTTCCTCATTATAAGCCATTATGTTGATATCATTGACATATCTTATCAAATCATCTCTGTTTATGTTTTCATCTAGTTCATTCAAAACTTTTTTCAATTTTTGGTTGTCTATGTTTGGTTTCAATTCAGAAAAATTCTTGCTAAATTCAATATCTCCACTAAAATACACTCGCAGTATTTTTTTAATAGCATCAATTTGTTCTTTTTCATAATCAGATGCCAAAAAAGTACTGTTTTCCATAAAATCTCCTTTATATTACATCCATTTTTTCTTTTTAAAATAATAAATCATAACACTAGTAATCACAACAGCAGTAACCCAGAACAAAATATATCCGTATTTTCCTTGAAGTTCCGGCATATATTTAAAGTTCATTCCGTAGACACCTGTTAAGAATGTCAACGGCAAAAATATCGTCGACCACACAGTCAATACCATCATTACTTCGTTAGTTCTGTTAGAGATATTAGTGTCAAATGCATCTATCATAGAGTTAATCATATCGCGATATACTTCTATGAATTCAAGCATTTGGATTATGTGATCGTACAAATCTCTCATGTAAATAGATGTGTTGTGACTTACCAAATTTACTCTGAACTTCGAAATTTCATTGATAACTGAACGCAAAGGCCACAAAGTCTTCCTCAAAAATATTAGGTTTTTCTTCATGGTGTAAAGTTCTCTGAGAATATCGTCATCATGATTAGTCATCATAGCGTCTTCCAAATCATCTATGTATTCTCCCAAAATATCAAAAATTTGATAGTAGTTGTCGATGAATGCATCCATTAACAAAAGCAAAAGTCCATCAGTTGTTTTTGGTCTAAAGACAGGAATTTTTTCTAACTTGTCCAAAACTCTGTCAAATGATGTGGTTTTGTTTTGCTCTACAGTCACTAACAAATTTTCTTTCAAAACAAAAGAAACTTGGTTAAACGATAATTCTTTTACACTGTTGAACATATCATAATCGACAGTATCCGTTACCACGAACAAATAATCATCATAAGCTTCCAGTTTCGTCCTTTGTTCCACATCCAACATGTCTTCTATTATAAGAGGATGGATTTTGAATTTTTCTTTCATTTTTATGAAATTATCTGTATCTGATAATCCTGTGATATATATCCAATTTATCCTGTCATCTCTCAATTCTATATCATCGATGTCTGTGGTTTGATGTTTGTCGAAATGATGTTCATCAAAAGTACAAAAAGTAATCTTGGTGTTCTCAAGTTCGTTCTCAAACCTAAGAGTATCTAATATTTCGTTGATTCTTTCCTCAAATAATAAATTAGCCAATATTATCTCCTATTATTCATCCAATAATTTGTTTGCGTAATTTCTGTATGTCGATTTTGAGTTATCCCCTACAAGTCTGTCGATGATTTTTCCATCTTTTATAAATAAAGTCGTAGGTAGAGGCAACGCTTCGTAATGCGTAATTATCTCATCCTTGTCAATTTCTCTAACTTTTTTAGCTAAATATTCGTAAAATTCTATTTCTCCTTGAAATGATTTTTCGATATCTTCCAAATCATTTTTCGCCGGAATACATGGACAAATCCCGTCAGCGTGGAAAAATAAAATCTTGTTTCCTTTGTTAAATATCTTAGAGTTAATGTCACTCTTTTTAAATTTTTTCATTTGGTACTATCCTCCAAATCTCTTCTGCATATTCTTTTATAGTTCTATCCGATGAAAATTCTCCGAAATTTGCGATATTTATCAAACTCATCTTAGCCCATTTTTTCTTGTCTGAGTAAGTCTGTAAAATCTTTTCGTGAATTTGTTCATAATCGTTGAAATCTTTTAACACAAAATATTCGTCCAACTTAAAGGATGAATCTCTGTTTACAAGTGAGTTGTAAATGTCCAAGAACATAAACGATCCACTGTCATTGATCAAATCGCTTAGCAAAGTATCCACAACTCGTTTGATGTTTTCATCCTTATAATAATACTCAACTGGATTGTAGGTGTCTCTGATGGAATTTAATACGTCAACAGTTGCTCCAAACGGGAAGTTGTTGTCCTCACCTGCATGATTGAAAATCTCAATGTTTGCGCCGTCGTAAGTTCCCACAGTCAATGCTCCATTTAACATAAATTTCATGTTACCAGTTCCAGAAGCTTCTTTTCCCGCAGTTGAAATCTGCTCACTCACATCTGCTGCAGGATACACCAATTCTCCGATTGATACGTTGAAGTTTTCTAAGAATACAACCTTGATATATTTGTTAACAACATCATCATTGTTCACGAGATTTTTAACTTCATTGATAAATTTTATAATAGCCTTTGCTCTGAAATACCCCGGCGCTGCCTTCGCTCCGAATATATATGTTTGTTTTGGAATATCTGATACTTCGTTGTTTTTGATTTTATAATACAAATTCAAAATGTGAAAAGCATTCAGCAATTGTCTCTTGTATTCGTGAAGTCTTTTAACTTGTATGTCAAAAATAGAGTTCTCATCTACATCGATATTTTCATGCTCTTTGATGTATTTTTTGAGTCTGATTTTGTTGTGAAGTTTGATTTCCATTAGCTTTTCCAAAACACTCTCATCATCTTGGAAATTTTCAAGCTGTTTTAATTTTGTTAGATCAGTTTTCCAATCTTCTCCCAAAAGTTCTGTTATAAAATTCGTTAGCTCTGGATTTGAATAAAATAGCCAACGCCTTGGAGTAATTCCATTTGTTTTGTTGACGAATTTATCCGGATACAAATCGTGCCATGATTTTAATGTCTCGTTTTTCAGAATTTCTGTGTGAATTTTTGCAACGCCGTTAATCTTTACGGCTGTTAATATTGCCAAATGAGCCATATTAACAGTATTGTCCTTCACTATTCTGAGATTGTCGATTCTATCCACAGAATAATACAATCCCACCAAATCACTGACAAATCTCCTGTCGATTTCAGCAATAATATCCATAATTCTAGGGCTCACTTCCTCTACAACATCGACACTCCATTTTTCCATCGCTTCTTGTAAAATCGTGTGATTAGTGTAGTTGAACACATTGCTTGTAACATTCCAGGCTTGTTTCCAAGAAAGTTTTTTATCATCCATCAACACTCTCATCATTTCTGGGATAGCCATAACAGGATGAGTATCATTTAATTGGATAGTATTGTATTTTGCAAAATCTTCAAAATCCTTATCATTTGGGAAGTTTTTCTCGTATTTTTCAATTATATCTTGAATAGATGCGCTACTGAAAAAATACTGTTGTTTAAGCCTTAAAACTTTTCCCGGTCTTTGGATATCATTAGGATACAAAACTCGGGTAATATCTTCTGCCCTGTTTTTTTCTTTTACAGAATCATCGTATTGAAAATTATTGAATTTTTGAAAATCAAATCCGTCATCACATTCTGCCTGCCACAACCTCAAAGTATTTACAACGTGATTTTTGTATCCTACAACAGGCATATCATAAGGAACTGCTTTTACGACTTGGTTTTTGTATCTAATGATTTTGGATTCAGATTCTACACGTCTTGACCAAGGATCCTTGTCCAATGTCCAATTGTCTCCGACTTCCATCTGAAATCCGTTGTGAAAATATTGTTTAAAAAGTCCTTGGCGATATCTCACGCCATAACCTGTCAACGGATAGTCCAAACTCGCCGCACTTTCCATGAAACATGCCGCAAGTCTTCCTAGACCTCCGTTTCCCAAAGCTGCATCTTCTTCTTGAATTTCCAAATCATTGATGTCGATATCCAATTCTTTTAAAATCTGTGAATATTCTTCGTCCAAACCCATATTCAACAAATTATTTCCCAAAGATCTTCCTATCAAAAATTCTGCGCTAAAATAGTAGGCATTGCGTGAATTTTTGTGTTTGTCAGAAGTTTTCTTCCAATCTTCTGCCAATTCGTTCATTATTATTTTAGAAAAAGCTATATATTTTTCTTTTTCAGTAGAAGTTTGTAAATCTTTCCCAAACAAATTAAATAAGTTTTTTTCAAATTGCAACAAAAATTCTTCCTTTTTCATAAAATCCTCCTATTCTTAGCTCAACTATATTTTACCACATTTGTAAAATAGTCCTATTAAATTTGTATTGTTTTTTCTTAAAATCAACAAAAATGATACATTTTTCTATTTTATTGATATAATGATTTAGTTATAGTAATATATTAATGAGTCACAAGAAAGGACAAAAATTATGCAAAAAAATATATATGTATTATATGGCGGTCCTAGTACTGAACACGAAGTAAGTATCACAAGTGCTAGAACATTAATAAATAATTTATCAAAAGAAAAATACAACGTAAGCGCGATTTTCGTTCGCCGCGATAAAAAATTCATTATGAAAGAAAACATAACTGAAGAAATAAAATCCGACGACGAATTGGTGCTTGACACTGAGCTTTCTGTAATAGAATCTGTCAGCGATTGTATCAGTAAAATCAATCCAGAAAACACTGTAATATTTCCTGCAATTCACGGAAGTTACGGTGAAGATGGAACAATCCAAGGTTTCATAAAAGTTTTGGATTTGCCATTTGTAGGATGTAATGTGTTGGGTTCTGCACTTTGCATGGACAAAGGATACACTAACGATATTTTCGAATTGAACAAAATTCCTCAAGCAAAATACGTCGTGCTTTGCAAAAACGATGAATACAATTTGACAGAAATATTCGACAAAACATCAAAGGCTGTTTATGTGAAACCATGTAACGCTGGTTCATCTGTTGGTGTTATGAGAGCAGAAACAGAAGAAGAATTGGAACAAGCAATCCAAAACGCATTCCAATACGACAGAAGAATTTTGGTCGAAGAAGAAATCATTGGACCAGAACTTCAGATAGCAGTTATGGGCAATGACAATCCTGTTGCATCACGTCCGGGTGTATACCAAATACACGATGTAGAGTTTTTCGATTACGATGCAAAATATAATGATTCAAAAACAGAAATGCTTACACCATTTCCAATGGATGAAGATTTGGAATTAAAAGCAAGACATTTGGCAGAAAAAGTGTACAAATTAATGAGTTTGTCAGGATTTTCAAGAGTTGATATGTTCGTAAAAGACAATGAGCTTTGGGTGAATGAAATCAACACAGTTCCAGGACTAACTCCACATTCAATGTTTCCAGTTTTGTGGAAATGCACTAACGATATGAGTGTTTCAGAAGTATTCGACAACTTGATTGATTTGGCTGTTGAAGAATACGAAAAAAATAAAGCATATAAGTTAGAGAGGTAAATATGTTAACAAGAAATTTAAAAACAATAACAGAACTTACTAACACGATTATAAACGAAAAATACCACGATGTAATGGTAAAAGGTATCTCCACAGATACAAGAACTATTCAAAAAGACAACATGTTCATCGCTCTTAGAGGAGATAATTTCGATGGACAAAATTACATAGAGATGGCTTTTGAAAAGGGCGCATCTTGTTGTGTAGTTAACAGGGATTACAGAAATATCAACGATTATCCAGTAATCGAAGTAGATGATACAAAAGAATTTATGATGGATTTAGCTAGAGGATACATCAACAGTTTAAACTGCAAAGTAATCGCCATCACAGGGTCTAACGGCAAAACAACTACAAAAGATATAATGAGTTCTTTATTAAAAGAAAAGTACAAAGTCGTTAAAACACAAAAAAATTACAACAATGAAATCGGATTATCCAAGACAATATTTGACATAGATGATGACACAGAAGTTGCCGTTCTTGAAATGGGAACTGAAAACTTTGGAGAAATCAGTCAACTTACTAATATCGCTCATCCTGATATCGCAATGATTACAAACATCGGCGACAGTCATCTTTTAAATTTGAAAACAAAAGAAAATATTGCCAGAGCGAAATTCGAAATTCTTGAAGGATTAAAAGAAGACGGGATATTTATTTTAAATAATGACGATCCAGTTCTCAGAGAAGTAAAACAAGAATACAAATTACCAGAAAAGACTATAAGTTTTGGAATAAAACCAGACAGCGATTATAGAATGGAAATGATTAAAGCTGATGAAACAGGATCCACTTTTTCAATCAACGATCATGTATTCAACATAGAATTGTTGGGACATCATCAAATGTACAACGCTACAATGTCAATAATAGTAGCTGAACTTATGGGATTAGATTATTCCGATGTTGCAAAAGGACTTAAAAATATCGAATTAACAGGAATGAGAAACGAACTTATACTACTAGATAAATTCCACATATTAAACGACAGCTACAAATCAAATCCACAATCACTTACAAGCTGCTTAGAAACAGCTTACGGATTGCACGGATACTCCAGAAAAATCGCCGTATTAGGAGATATGCTAGAACTTGGAGACAACGAAATAACTCTTCACAAAAATATCGGAAAATCAATCAATCCAGAAAAAATCGACTACGTATTGGCAACTGGACTATTAGCAGAAAACATAATCAAAGGAGCACGTACAAACTTTGCAGAAGACAAAGTGTTCTACTTTGAAACAAAAGAAGAATTGCTAGAAAAATTGCAAGAATTAATCGTGGACAACACATTGATTTTAGTAAAAGCATCTCATGCAATGCAATTTGATAAATTAGTCGAACAAATAAAAGAAATTTAACATCAAAATATTAAATAATATAAAAACAACAAGCCCTTATGTAAAAATTTGCATAAGGGCTTGTTTATTTCTAGGAAAGTTTGAGGCTTTCTTATATGTTTTTCTTTGCTTGTTTATCGTTATAAATTCTCTTCATCAACATTCCAAGTGCGAACACTCCGAATAGAATAATAAGTCCTTTTACCCATGTAGATGGATTTGTCGATTTACTTGCTGCATAAGAATAAATCAAAGTCGCTGGAAGTTGTCCAATTCCTGTCGCTAAGAAAAATTCCCAAAATCCCATCGGAGTCAATCCCGCTGCATAACTTATCGGATCAAATGGAACAAATGGCAATAATCTTGCAACCAAAATTGCGTTCTTACCGTATTTGTCGAAAAATCCTTCTACTTCTTTTAATGCTCCTTTTGTAGCAAATTTTTCTGCAATATCTCTTCCCAAAAATCTCGCAATACCAAAACAAAGCGCTGCTCCAGCCATTGCAGATGTCCAAGACAATATACTTCCTCTAACCCATCCCCAAATAGCGGCGTTTGAAAATGTAATGAAAAAGGCTGGGATTGGTGCTGCAACTGATTGAAGAATCATCATCAAGAATGAAATTATAACCGCAGTTTTCCCGAAAGATCTGATGTACGCTTTTACACTTTCAAGGTCTTGAAATGATTTTGACATGTTCGTTATTCCTTCTCTTAGTGGTTTGATAAATACAAATGCAAGAACCACTACCAGAACAACGACGATTTTTTTGATATGTTTATTTTCTAATTTCACAATTATCCCTCCTTATATTCATTATATCAGATAAAAAAATAAACACTTATTGAAATATTCTATAAGTGTTTATCGTTTATTATAATTTACGAATTAAATTTTTCTCTATCAAAATATTCTTCACCTGAACTATTCGCGACGATAACTGTACACACGGCATCTCCTGTGATATTTATCGCTGTTCTAATCATATCCAAAATTCTGTCTATTCCCATTATCATTGCAATCGCAGATATTGGAAGTCCGATTGAATTAAATACCATAGATAAAGTTATCAATCCAACAGATGGAATTCCCGCAGTACCCACTGATGCAAGTGTCGCTGCAGCAATTACTGTCAAGAAATTTTGTGGTGTCAATTGCATTCCGTAAGCGTTCGCTGCAAATACTACTGCAACTCCTTGCATAATTGCTGTTCCGTCCATGTTGATAGTCGCTCCAAGTGGAATAGTAAACGAAGAAATTTTCCTGCTAACTCCAAGTTCTTCCAATTTGTTGATGTTCATTGGCACTGTTGCATTTGAAGATGATGTGGAGAACGCAAATCCCAAAACTGGGAAGAATTTCTTCAAGAATTTGAATGGATTTGCTTTTGCAAAAATAGTCAATAAAACCATATAAACTAAGAAAAGTTGCAATCCCAATCCTAAAACTACTGTGAGCATGTATTTTAACATAGAGAATATTGCAGATAATCCTAAAGTTGCAAATGTCTTAGTGATAAGTGCAAATACACCTATTGGCGCAAACTTCATTACAATCATAGTCATATCCATCATTATGTCGTTGAATTCTTCGCAAATATTTGCAACGTTGTGTGCTTTTTCTCCCAAATTCGCCAAAATAATTCCAACTAACAATGCGAAGAAAATTATTTGCAACATATTTCCTTCAGCCATAGCTTGAATTGGATTTGTAGGAATCAAATTGAGCACAGTATCTTTTATTGAAACTGCCTTCGCAGGGTCTGCTTGGGCAGCCTGACTCACTTTGCTAAGATCAATTCCAACTCCAGGCTTTATAAATGATGCCAATAATAGCGCTAAAGTTATCGCCAAAGCCGTAGTGAACAAATAAAACACAAGTGTTTTGACTCCGATTTTTCCTAATTTTTTAGTATCCCCCATGCTCATCGCGCCAGTTACAAGTGAGAAGAACACCAATGGAACAACGAGCATTTGCATTAATCTGATAAATCCTTGCCCCAATACGTCGAATATCCCATTAACTAAAATGGTATCTTTTATATATGATGAAGGGACAAATAGATTAAAAACTATTCCTACCAACAACCCCAGAAATAATCCAATGAATATTTGAGTTGTCAGTCCTCTTTTTTTCTTTTTTTTCATAAACATCTTTCCTTTTTTATAAATTCATTTTTAAAATTATAAATTATTTTTTTCGATATATTTTTGAAGAGAAGTTTGCCAATCTGTGAATTTGTAAATTTGAGAAGTGTTCAATAAGAAGTTTTCCAAAGCTGTAAAATCTGGTCTGTGACCTTCTATTCTCAAGTTTTCATCTTCGATTACTTCTGCATCAATCCCTTTTATCTTCAAAATTTCTTCTGCAAAATCTTTTCTACTAGCGACGCCTTCACATGATGCATGATAAATTCCGTAATCGTACGTATCCATTAATTTCACGATAAATTCTGCCAATTGATATGCGCTTGTAGGAGAAGAATATTGCGCTTTAGGAACATAAACTTTTCCCGTTTGAATTGCTTCTTTTATAATGTCTTCTACCCTGTGATTTACCGGAGAAAATAACCAGCTAGTTCTCAAAATAAAATGTTTCACGCTGAATTCCCTTACGAAATTTTCTCCCATCAATTTGCTTTTCCCATACATTGTCGTAGGATGTGGAGTGTCGTATTCTCTGTATGCACTTCTGGATTGTCCACTGAACACATCGTCTGCTGACATGTGAATTATTTTTGCATCCACAGTGTTCGCTGCAACCGCCATGTTTCTTGCGCCCAACGCATTTACTCTGAAAGCTTCGTCTGGATTTTCTTGGCAAGCTACAGGGTCTGTAAGTGCGGAACAATTTATGATTACATTCGGTCTGTTTCTTCTGGCAAATATAGAAGTTTCATCGGAATTCACAATGTCTACGATATATTTGTCCGTTGCTAAGACTTCATCTTCCAAAGGATCCAAATATTTCTGTAATACTTTCCCGATTTTTCCATCTGCTCCACTTATCCAAATTCTATTTCTAGTCATAATATCTCCTTAAAAATTAATCTCCAATTCAACTGGACAATGATCTGATCCCATTATACTTTGGTGAATTTTTGCATCTACAAGATTATCCTTCAAATCATCACTTACTATGAAATAATCAATTCTCCATCCAGCATTTCTTTCTCTCGCTTTTGCAAAGTATGACCAATAAGAATATTCTTCTGTTTTGTCGGGATAAAAATATCTGAAAGTGTCGACATATCCATCATTTAATAAAAGCGACATTTTGTTTCTTTCTTCGTCAGTAAATCCTGCTGAACGTCTATTCGATTGTGGATTTTTCAAATCAATTTCATTGTGGGCTACATTCAAATCCCCGCACACAATTACAGGTTTTTTATCTCTTAAAATATTCAAATAATTGTGGAATTCATCTTCCCACACCATTCTATAATCCAAGCGTTCTAGTTTTTGTTTAGAGTTTGGCGTGTATACATTCACCAAGAAAAAGTCCTCATATTCGCAAGTAATCACACGACCTTCAGTGTCGTGTTCATCAATTCCAATCCCGAAACTTACACCAATTGGTTCAACTCTTGTGTAAACCAAAGTTCCAGAATAACCAGCCTTGTTAGCTGAATAAGAATATCTATGATAACCTTCGATTTCCATTTCATCAGTCATTTGATTTTCTTTCATTTTTATTTCTTGTAAACAAAAAATATCCGCATTCAAATTATCAAATGCTTCCTTAAAGCCTTTTTTCATAACGGCTCTGTATCCGTTAACATTCCATGATACTAATTTCATATTCTCACCTCTTATTTGTTATTTATTATATCATATACTAATTTTTTACTTTTTAAATATTTAGCCTATTAATAATTTATACCCAATTCAATAAATTTTTATGTTAAATTTTTATCTAAAATTAAGTACAATAAAAAAGCTCAAAATCCCAATTCGGAATTTTAAGCTTTCTACATTATATTAACGTTTCAATGAAAATGAAATTTTATATGAATTTATTATCTTTTTTGCTTGAAGTTTCTTACATATATTCAACACATCGTTATTAGTTTTATTCTTTGCCAAATCAAATTCACAACTAAAATTAATCTTGTCTTCTTCCATGCTTGCTTTAAATCCGTAAATTCCAAGTGCCGAATCTAGTTCTTCTTTACTAGAAGAATTTATAAATTCACATTCTTTAGATGAACCTTTTGGATAAGCTGACATTCTTTTTAAAGAATTATAAGCTAAAGTATTGTATATAGGTTTTTTTAAATGTTCATTCAAAATAAAATCATTAGTATTTTCTACATAAATCGAACGTGCCAGTAAATTCGCAGCTAAATTATACCCTTTTTCATAAAACCAAGCTATCGCAGCGTTGCATATTTTCTTATCTAACAAGTCAGTTGAATCATTGTTGCTTTTTTTATCTATTGTAGATTTTTTATTTTCAGATTTATTCGTCTCTTTAAATTTGGCTTTCATTTTTTCAGCCTCTTCTTTTGAAAAACTCTCATCTATTTGTTTTTCAACATCTTCATTTATTTTATTAGGATTTCCTCCTTCTATTCTTATAAGTTCCTTCAAACAATATTCAGAGGCTTCTTGATTATTGCTAACTTCATTTGCATCTTTAAGTCCAAATTTTACACACGCTTTCGCAATAATCATATTTTCTTTTATCTCATGAGCTTCTTCATACGAAAAATTTTTATCGCAAGATTTTAAAAATTTATCTAGCTCATCATCTATAGTAGTTTTATCTTTTTCAATTTCGTTTTTTATCTTTTCATAATCTTTTTCGTCAATTTTATCTGTGGATTGAGCATTCGAGATGCTTCCAATAGACAAAATCATAATAAGACAAAGAAATATAGAAAATATTTTTTTCATGAAGTCATCTCCTTTAACTTTGTTTTAAATGATTAATTATATTTTCAATATGAACTAACGTTTTAGAGGAATTGCTATTTTATATGTTTTTAATCTTCCAGCCATTTGAAGTCTATAACAAGCATTTATTGCAAAAGCTGAAGCTGTCCTTGAATTATCGTATTTATAATCATATGTGTCATTTATAATTACACGATTTGAAGTCATATTTGCAGTAAATCCATGAATAGAATAATATGCATCAGCTTCATCCCTATTAAATCTATTTTGAAATTCTCCGTTTTTTACAGATCCTGGTGGGTAAGCTTTTTTATTTTTTAATGAATTATATGCCTTAGTCCTGTAAAAAAATTCTTTTTGAGAGTTTGTTGGAACAAATTTTTTTGAAGTATCTCCATATAATGATTTACTTAATAACATAGCAGAGAAAGTGTAACCATTTGCTTTAAACCAAGCAATTGCTGTATTAGCAATAGCAAGATCGGCTATTGTTGAACTTTTTACTGCACTCTTTGTTGCTATTACAGTATTTTCTTCTGTTATTGATTTTTTCATATTATTCCTTATAAGATCTGCTTCTTCAGAAGAAAAATAGCTGTCAAGTTCTTCCATAACCTCTTTTAAAGATTCATCTACAGTTTTTCCTTCTAATTTCACAAGTTCTTCATAATAATATACTTGAGCACTTTTATTATTTTCTATAGTCTCAGTACTTTCAATATTAAACTCTTTCATTGTTTCTCTCAAAGCTAAGTCTTCTTTCTTGCTTTGTAGCTCATCATAATCTGAATCGCTCTTATAATTTTCTGCAATTTCTAATACATCTTCATTAGTATCATAATGAGAATTCACTATATTTTCCTTTTGCAATATCTCTTTTGATGCTTTAATCTCATCACTAGCTATAGATACTGGGCTTAAACTTCCCAATATAATACCAATACATAGAATCGAACTTACTATTTTTTTCATTACATATCACTCCTTCTATCTTATTTAAAAGAGAATAAAAAACTTCTCTTTAATATATTATACCACTTTTTAATATATTATACCACTTTCTTATAAATTAGGATATCATTTTCAATTTTGTTAAGTTTTCGCAATTTGATATAATATATTAAAAAGAAAAAAGGAGATTTTTATGCAAGATTATAAAAATTTTAAATTAATAGATACGAGAGAATTATCTGATATCAATTCAACAGCCTATCTTTTCGAACACGAAAAAAACAAAGCAAAAGTTTTGAAGCTTTCTAACGATGACGAAAACAAAGTTTTTTCAATCGCATTTAAGACAATTCCACAAGACAGCACAGGTGTCGCTCACATAATGGAGCATTCAGTTCTTAATGGATCCAAAAAATACACAACTCGTGAACCATTTATGGACTTGGTAAAATCATCGCTACAAACATTTTTGAACGCGATAACTTATCCAGATAAAACTTGCTATCCTGTAGCAAGTCGTAACGCCAAGGATTTCAAAAATCTCGTGGACGTTTATTTGGATGCAGTGTTCAATCCAATTGTTTACGAAAAAAAGAACATTTTTTATCAAGAAGGATGGCATTACGAAATAAAAAATGTCGATGATGATATCAAATACAATGGCGTAGTGTACAACGAAATGAAGGGCTCTTACAGTTCAATTTACACGATTATCTTCGATGAATTGTTCAAATATTTGTATCCAGATACAACTTATGCACATTCATCGGGCGGAAATCCTTACAACATTCCAGATTTAACTTACGAAAAATTCTTGGAATTCCACGACAAATACTACCATCCATCAAATTCGTTCATTTATTTCTATGGAAACGGCAATATCGAAGAAGAATTGGATCATTTGTCAGAATATTTGGATGAATATGATTACAAAAAAATCGACTCAGAAATTCCTTACCAAAAACCATTTGAGAAAGCTAAAAAAGTTGAAGTTGAATACAATATATCAAAAGACGAAAAGCCTGACGGAAAAGATGTATTGGTTTACGCTGCAAATGTCGGACACATCACAAATGTAAAAGATGCATTCGTATCAACTATTTTAAGTGACGTATTGTTCTCCAACGAATCTGCGATAATCAAAGAAAAATTATTGCAAGAAAACATCTGTGAATCCGTAGAGAGCGTATCATCTTACGGCCAAGAAATCACAATGGGGGTTATCGCTGAGAACTCAGATGTAAAAAACACTGAAAAATTTGAATCATTGGTTAAAAGAGAATTAGAAAACATCGTGAAAAACGGAATCGACAAGGACGAACTCACATCTACTCTTAACAAATTAGAATACGATTTGAAAGAAGCTGGAAGTTTCCATACAAAAGGAGTTATCTATTTCTTAAAATCTGCTCTAAGTTTCATGTACTCAGATAGCTACTACGACCAATTGCAATTCTCAGAAACTCTTGCAGAATGCAGAAAATTAATCGACACAGATTACTACGAAAAATTCATTGCAGAAAAATTGTTACACAACAACTTCAAATTGATTCTATCATTGAAAGCAACGCCAGGTCTTAATTTGAAAAAAGACAACGAAGTTAGGGAAAAATTAAAACAATACAAGGAAAGTTTGTCCGATGAAGAATTGAATGAATTAGTAGATTTGAACAAAAACTTGGAACAATTCCAATCAGAAGAAGACACAAAAGAACAAAAAGACACTATTCCAACATTGGAACTTTCCGATATTGACGCAAAACTTGAAGATGTAGAAAGAATCGAAAAGAAAATCGACAATTACACATTCTTAAATCCAAATCTGTTCACATCAAACATTCACTACTCTTCATTTATGTTTGATTTGTCGAAGTTCTCGCAAAAAGATTACTTCTATTTGTCACTTCTATCCGATTATATCGGACTAAGCGACACTACAAATTACGACTACAAAAAATTATACACTCAAACATATCTTGCATCAGGTGGAATATTCACGGCAATTCATTTGAACAATACAAAAAACGGTCAAGATTTGAAATCCAAGTTTGTGTTTAGTTTCAAAACAATAGAAAAAACAGAAGACGAATGTATTAAAATATTGGAAGAATACTTGTTTAATGTAAAATTTGAAGACAAAAATAGATTCAAAAATATCCTTCAAAATCTAAAACAAGAATATAAAACAAGAATACTTGAAGCAGGAAACCAATTCGCATTGACACGATCAATGGCATCATTCTCAGAAAAAAGCGTGTTGGAAGATGAATGTTCAGGAATTAGCTACTATGAAAAATTGTGCGACGTGTTGAATGATTTCGATGAAAAAGCAGACATCACTTTGAAGAAATTAAAAGATTACTACGAAAAAATCGTAAATTCAAACAACATGATTGTAAGCATAATCAATGAACAAGAATCCGCAAACAAATTCTTCGCCAAATTACAAAAATCATTGATTTCTAAAATGCACACAGAAAAAATCGACTCAAAATCTTCTCCAACAAAATTCTTCAAATTAAAAGAAGCTTACAAGACATCATCAAATGTGAATTACGTTGTAAAATCAGCTGATTTGAAAAAATATGGATTTGAATACAATTCAAAAATAACTGTATTGACAAATATATTGAACACTTCATTCTTGTACAACGAAGTCAGAGCAAAAGGCGGAGCCTATGGAGTTGGAATGAGCGTAAGCTTGAATGGAATATTATATGTGTATTCCTACAGAGACCCTAACATCAAAAACACAATCGACATCTACGATCAAATCGATAAATTTGTTGAAAACATGAGCTTTGATGAAAAAGAAATGAAACAATTCATAATAGGAACTGTAAACCAATTCAACCCACCAATGACTACATTCACAAAAGGAAGTCGTTCGATTAACATGTATTTGTCTGGAAGAACGATAGAAGATTATGAAAATTATCTTGAAAACATGCTACACACAACAGTAGATGATTTGAAACAATTTGCTGAAATAATCAAAAAAGCAATGAAAGAAAATCACTTAGTAGTTGTAGGAAATGATACAAAGATAGATGAAGATGCAAATCTTTTCGACAAAATAATCAATGTAGAATAAAATATCCACTAACCAAAAATAGGACTGCAAAAACAGCCCTATTTTTTTGATGATAATATTCAATGCTTTTTTAATAAAATATTCAACGCTCATGCTAAGAATATCATACGGAAAAAATTGACTTGATTTCAAATCGAAAAAATCCGGCTAAAATCGTACCGCGTAAGCGAAGCGTGCTTACGATTTTAGGATTTTAAGATTTAGAAATCAAAAATTTTTGTAGTCTAGATATTCGTGCATGAGCGTTAGTATGTTATATCACAGTTTGTTAATTAAACGAATTTATAACATCAAACATAGGAATGGTAATAGATATTACGATAAATCCTACGACTATTGCCATGAAGATTATAAGCATTGGCTCTAATATACTAATAAATGATTTGATTGCGTATTCTACTTCTCCGTCGTAAAATTCTGAAAGTTTTTCGAAAATATCGCCCAACTCACCAGTGTTTTCTGCAACTTTTAGCATGGAGTTGAACACTTGCGGAGTGATTTTTCTTTTATTAAATGCTTCTTCAAGTGTAAACTCTCCAGATTCTATTTCTCTGAAAATATCAGAAAGTTCTTGTTTGTAGTATTTGTTTTTCATGGATTTTTGAATTATGATGAGTCCATCCAAAATCGTCATGGAATTTTTGTGAGTTATGCTCAAACTCCTCGCAATTTCTGAGGAGATTATAATTTTTCTTTGTTTACCAAAAATTGATTTGGTCGTTTTGAATTTATCCAGATAATATCCAAATTTTGTTCTTCGATAAGCTATAATACCTCCTGCTGTTATTAAAAGTAAAATAATGAGTATTAATAATCCGTTCTCGTTAATTGCATTTGATAATGAAATTAAAATTCTCGTAGACAGTGGTAGCACCATGTCAGAGCTTTCGAACAAATCCACAAATGTCGGAATGACGTTTTTGAGCATAAATATCAGCATTACAATTCCTGTGACTGTCAAAATTATCGGATAAATCATCGCGTTTTGAACTTTTTTGTTGATATCGTAGGTTCTCTCATAGTATTTACTCAAATCATAGACTACTTTGTCGAGCCTCCCACTTTCTTCTCCGAGTTTCATCATTGATGTAAAAAACATATCGAAGTTTTTATCATTTTCGAAACTTTCCGACACGCTCATTCCATTATTCAAATTCTCAGAAACTTTGTCCAAGCTCGGTTTAAGTTGCTTGAATTCTTTTTGTTCTTTAAGTAGATTAATGATTTCGATGATTGGAATCTTAGCGTTCAGAAGAATTGAAAACTGTCTCAAAAACAAAAACAACTTTTTCTTGGAAGCCTTGAAGTTTATTTCTTTTTTTAATACACTGTCTTCTTTTAATAAACTGTCAATCTTCATTGTACAACCTCATCGCTTCGTCAAATGAAGTGTTGCCAAGTGCTACTTGTATCAAAGCTTTTTTGAACAAACTGTCTATTTTATTTTCTTCTCCGTAGTTTTTCAATGATTTCAAATTCATATCTTTTTTGATTAAATTTCTCAAATCATCGTCGATTTTTAGTATTTGCATGACAGCCATTCTTCCCTCGTAACCAGAACTACATTCATCGCAATTTCCTGGCTCGTAAATTTCAGTTGGATTTAATCCGTTAGATCTGAAAACTTCCATTTGTGAAGGTGTTGGCGTGACTTTTTTCTTACAATGAGGACACAATTTTCTCACTAATCTTTGCGCAATGACAACTTTAAGAGACGCCCTAATCATGTAATCTTCAATCCCCATATCCATAAGTCTGATTATGGACTGATAGCAATCGTCTGTGTGAATTGTTGAATAAACTTTGTGTCCAGTGATTGAAGCTCTAATCGCAAGCTTCGCAGTTTCCAAGTCTCTAATTTCTCCGACCATTATTACAGAAGGGTCTTGTCTAAGTACAAACTTCAACGTATTATCAAATCTCAATCCAATTTTTTCGTTGATTTGAATTTGATTAATTCCAAAAATATTGTACTCAACTGGATTTTCAATCGTGATAATATTTTTGTCGATTGTATTTTCTCGTTCTAGCATTGTGTAAAGCGTTGTGGTTTTCCCGCTTCCAGTTGGCCCACAAATCAATACCATTCCATTTTCAAATTTCGTAAATCCTTCTATCATTTGTTGTTCACTTTCAGAAATCCCAAGATTTTGCATCCCGATTTTAAAAGATTCTGGATTCAAAATTCTAATAACGCATTTTTGACCGTGAATTGTGTTGATAATGCTAATTCTAAGATCAATCTTCGAATTTTCGTAAGTATATGTAATCCTTCCGTCTTGTGGAAGTCTCTTCTCTGCAATATCAAGCTCACTCATTATTTTAATTCTAGTAATTATTTTTGAATGCATACTCTTGTCCACAGTTTTGTATTCCATCAAACTTCCATTGATTCTGAATCTAATCCTGACATTTTCTTCAAATGGTTCAATATGAATGTCGCTAGAATTTTTTCTGATTGCATCATCAATTATAGAATTTACAAATAAAATATTATCGCTGATTTCCATTGTTATCTCCTTGTATATATCTAATTTAATTATATCATTAAAATAATAAAATCAATCTACAAATAAAAAAATACCAACTGCATTGCAGTTGATATCTTTCATATTTACACCAATAATCTGCCACCTTGTGTGTACAAATTATAATAATATCCTTTTTGTTCCATTAATTGTTGGTGCGTTCCACGTTCGATTATTCCTTCTTCAGTCAACACCAAAATCAAATCTGCGTTTTGAACAGTTGTAAGTCTATGGGCAATTGTAAGTGAGCTTCTTCCTTTTGCCAAGTTTTCCAATGATTCTTGCACGATAAATTCGCTTTTGTTGTCAAGCGCTGATGTCGCTTCGTCTAATATCAAAATCGGTGGATTTTTCAAGAAAACTCTAGCAATTGAAATTCTTTGTTTTTGACCACCAGATAGCATTACTCCACGTTCTCCAACATAAGTGTCAAATCCATTTTCCAAGCTCATTATAAAATCGTACGCTCCTGCTGCTTTTGCTGCATCGATTACTTCTTGTTCTGTCGCATCTGGTTTTCCGTACAAAATATTTTCTCTGACTGTTCCACTGAACAAATACACATCTTGTTGCACCATTCCGATGTTTGAACGAAGCGATTGAAGTTTGATTTTTCGAACATCAATTCCTTCCACCAAAATTTCTCCGTCTTCTACATCGTAAAATCTAGGTATCAAATTGCACAACGTCGTTTTTCCTCCACCAGAAGGTCCAACTAACGCAACTTTTTGTCCAGGATTTATCGTAAATGAAATATTGTTCAACACATTTTCGCTGTTATTATTGTATTTGAAGCTTACATCTTTAATTTCGATTTTGCCTTTGACATTTTCCAAATCCACAGCGTCTTCGTCGTCGAAAATTTCGATATCTTGATCCATAATTTCCGTAAATCTTTCAATACCAGTCATTCCGCGTTGGAATTGTTCCGTAAATTCTACAATTCTTCTCACAGTTGTAAGTAGCGTTTGAACGTATAGAATGAATGCCACGATGTCGCCGCTACTCATCTTCCCTTCGACTAGGAAAAGTCCTCCAAATAAAACCACGATAATGTACATTATTCCATCAAACGCCTTTGTTATCGTGTTAAATCCAGCCATTGATGCATAAGTTTCTGATTTTATATCCAAAAATTTCTTGTTTCCTTTTTGGAATTTTTCGATTTCGACATCTTCATTTGCGAATGATTTTACAACTTTAACCCCTAGCAAACTGTCTTCGATGTCTGCATTCAACACTCCGATGTGATGTTTTTGTTCTTTGAATCCTTTTCTCATTCTTCTGTTGTATTTGGATGCAAACACAATCATAAGTGGAATTGATAAGAACAAAATCACCGTCAATAATGCATTCAATCTAACTAAGATTACAAATGAAACTATTATTTTAATAAATCCAATAAAATATTCTTCTGGACAGTGATGTGAAAATTCTGTTATATCGAATAAATCAGATGTAATTCTTGCCATAATTTGTCCGACTTTTGTTTCGTTAAAATACGAATCAGAAAGTTTTTGCAAATGTTGGAACACATCGTATCTCATGTCCGTTTCAATCTTTGCTCCCATTATATGACCAGTTTTTGTCATGTAGTATCCTGCCAACAAATCTATTATTTTGATGACCAAAAGCAAAGCCGCCATTCTGTAAATCATTTCTCTTGTCAAAGAATATGTTCCAAGCCCTGCGTTTGTTAGTCTTCTCAAAATCATCGGCAACACCATATCTGTAAGTGTCGTAAGAGCAGCACAGAACAAATCAAACATCAAGATGAATTTGTATTTTTTAAAATAAGGCATAACCCTTTTTATCAGATTAAGATTTCTTTTCATGCTTCTTTCCTTTCTTTAAAATTAATCAATACAACAATTATAGCACATTAAATTATTTTACATAATACAAAAACCGCCAAATTCAAAATCAATCTGATTTCAAACTCGGCGGCCAATTTATTTTGTGGATAATTTCTTCATTAATATTGTAATCGCGAAAAATCCTACCAATATTAAAATGTAAATAATAATATTCAGCGTGAACAAGTTTTGCTTCACTGGTCCTGAAAAAATCGAAAAATATGAAAACAAAACAATTCCAATCGCTGATATAGCAATCAAAATGTATCTGAATTTACTGTCATGAAATCTCTTTTCTTTTCTGGAAATTATAATCGGAGTTGCAATTACAGCTGCAAACATCGTCAAATAAAGTATAACTGCAGACACTGAAATTTGTTTAAATTCCAATCCTAAAAAATTTCTAACTAGATTGGTAAAAAGTCCAACAGAAGTTATCAACAAAAAGTAATACACAAATTCTATTAATTTATTCGCTATACTCACATTAGAAAAATCTTCAATGTAGTTGTTGACCTTTCGAAGTTCCGATTTGTACAATTCTTCTGTAGGAATTGCTCCCTTTTTTTGTAACTGCATCAAATCAATATCCAAAAGTTTCTCACATTCACTTAACGTCTTAAAATACAGGTTTCTTGTCTTCAAATTCATCATAATTCTTTGTTTTATATCTGAAAAATCTTCATCCAATTTCATTCGTTTTCACCTCTCATATATAATACCATAAAAAAACTATAAATTATTCAATTGATATTCAAAAATTATTCACGATATTTTATCCTAAATTGTTGGTAAGTTTTTGTGGATAAATGTGGATAATGTGGATAACTTTGTGGATATCTTGAAATAAGCCAAATTTTCTCCACAAATTATCGTCAATTTTTGTGGAAAAAATTTGTATAACTTATTTGAAATGCATTTTCACTACATTTATTTAACACTCGTTTAATAAATATAATCGAACTTTCAAAATACTTACATTAAAATTCAATTCATTTTCAATGTATTACTTTTCCTAAAGTATATCGTAGCAGTGGATTATGTTATAATTAACTTAATATATAAATGAAGGAGAGTTATATGAAATATTTCGATTACGATTCATTTAAAGACTTTACATTTATTTCAAAGTTAAAAGCTTTAAAAAACTCAGACGATATTTTCTGTGTTACAACCACAGCTAATATAGAAGAAAACAAATACGATTCTAACATACACAAAGTAGGAGACAATAAAAACTTCACAAGTTCCAACAAGGACTCTTCTTTTTTTGAATTGAATGATGGAGATTTATTGATTATGAGAAATTCAGAAAAAGAAGAAGATTCTGACACATCATCTTTTTACAGACTTCCCGTCGATGGTGGAGAGGCTGTAAAAGAATTCGATATTGATTTGAAAAGTGTGGAAATTCTTTTTGAATTAGAAGATTCTTTTATCTTAAAATACGAATTCGACAGACATAATGAGATGAAGAAATTAACCGATGTAGAAGTAAACAAAGATGTCGAAGTACTCACAGAACTTCCCTATTTTGAAAATACAGTTGGATTTACCGACAAGAAAAGAACTAGACTTGCAAGATATTTTCCAAGCATTAACAAAACGGATATACTAACAGATGAATTTTCAAATATTTCATCAGTCGATCTCAATGATGACAAATCAAAACTTATTTTCGTAAGAAATTCCTACGAAAACGTAATGAAAATCGAAGATGAATTAGTTGAATACGATTTGAAATCTGGAAAAGAGTCTGTGATTTTACAAGGTTTTATGATAATGTCTGCGAAATATTTCAATGACGATATTGTGATTCTCGCCACAGATGGAAAAGAACACGGACTAAACCAAGACTGTGAAATCTACAAAATTGTAGATAATAAAGCTATAAAGCTAAACGAAGAACACTACTGCTTGTACAATTCCATAGGATGTGATTTGAAATATTCTTCTGGTAGTCAAATCGAAAAAACTGACGACTTCATGTATTTTGTAATTTTAGAAGGATATGGCAGTGCGATTTTGAGAATGGATAAGAATTACAAATTCGAAAAGATTTTCTCCACAAATAATTCTATCAATATGATTTCTGCGAAAAACGATGATGTTTACTACGTCTTGATAACTGAAAATCACGGACAAGAAGTTTACAAATTAAACGAAGAACAATTAACTCATTTGAATAATGATGAATATCATATAAGCAAAAAAGACAAGTTTACATTTGAAAATGATGGTAATTCATTCACAGGCTGGGTAATTTACCCAAAAGACTACGATGAAAATAAAAAATATCCAGGCGTTTTGTCCGTACATGGCGGTCCAAAAACTGTTTTCGGTGAAGTATTGTTCCATGAAATGGAATTACTATCTTCTAAAGGATATTTTGTTTTTTACACAAATCCACGTGGAAGTGACGGATATGGAAATGAATTTATGGATATAAGAGGAAAATACGGAGATGTAGATTATTCAGATTTGATGAAATTCACAGATATTGTTATGGACAAATACCCTATCGACAAACTTGGCTACACCGGAGGATCTTACGGAGGATTCATGGCAAATTGGATGATGACTCATACTAACAGATTCGATTGTTTTGTAAGTCAACGTTCGATTTCAAATTGGATTTCTTTCAGTTTGATTTCAGATATTGGATATTATTTTGGAACGGATCAAAACCACACTGAAACAGTGTTAGATGATTATGATAAATTGTGGGACAAATCTCCGCTAAAATACGCAAAGAATGCACACACTCCAACTCTTTTTATTCATTCCACAAAAGATTACAGATGTCCGGTGTCTGAAGGAATGCAAATGTTTCAAGCTTTGAAACTTAACAACACACAAACAAGGTTTGTGATGTTTTACGGAGAAAACCACGAACTTTCACGTTCTGGAAAACCTAAAAACAGAATCAGAAGATTAAAAGAAATCTGCGATTGGTTCGATGAATATTTGAGGTAGATGATGAAAAAACAGAAAAAAGAAAAAAAGAATTTGTTCTTCAAAAAATTACTGCAATCAATAAAAGAAGACCAAATCCCATTGTTAAGCGCACAAACGACTTATCATTTTATAATGAGCTTGGTGCCATTTTTAATAGTTTTATTAAATATTGTGTTGATGGTTGCTGCCAGTAAAATTGATTTGATAATCAAATCAATGGAGGTCCTTCCCTCTGAAACGAGAAATATACTAATGACATTAATCAACACGATTATAAGTAACAGATCCTCATCTGTACTTTCCATCTCTTTGTTGGTGGCGTTGTGGTCTAGTTCTAAAGCTTTGAAATCTTTAATCAAAGCTATGAACAAAGCATTTGATGTGAGAAGCGAAAACGGATTTTTGAAAACACAACTTAAAAGCATTCTGTTCACAGTAGTACTACTTTTATTGTTGATGGTGACATTGGTATTTATCGCATTTGGTGGTTTGATTTTAAATCTAATTGAGCAATATATGAAAATACGAATACCATACTTTGCACAATTTTTCAGATATTTAATACCTATTGTATCCATGATTTTTGGATTCACATTGCTATACAAATTCGCACCTGATTTCGATTCTACAAGAAGTATCAAATGGAAATCGGCAATGCTAGGTGGAACAATCGCGACCATCGGATGGCTTTTGATTACAGTGTTGTATTCGTTCTACGTTTCCAACATTTCGAATATGTCATTGACATACGGTCCATTGGTAGGCGTGTTTGCACTTTTGGTGTGGATTAACTTATCCTCGCAAATAATCTTGATTTCAGCAGAAATCACAGCCAACTACGACCAAATTAAAAGAGGAGTTATTTATTCGACTTAGAATTAATGAAATAAGTAGATTACCAGTTTTGCTAAGAATATCATACGGAGGAAATTTATCTGATTTCAAATCGAAAAAATCCGTCCAAAATCGCATTTGCGTAAGCGCTAGCGTGCTTGCGATTTTAGGATTTTGAGATTTAGAAATCACAAATTTACGTAGTCTAGATATTCGGGCAAGCTGGTTTTCTACTTTAGACTGTACCTTTAAAATCTTAATGTCAAGCGATTATGTAAATATATGAAATAAAAATAGACAAACCGATACGGTTAGAATATCATACGGAGAAAATAAGTATAAATTCAAGCGAAGTGAATCGTAAAAAATTGTGCTGTCTGAGCCGAAGGCGAGTTCACAATTTTAGATTCACAAGCTTAGAATTTATTTATTTGCGTAGTCTAGATATTCGTTCGTATCGGTGTCTATTTTCGTATATCTTGAAACTACCTTTAGCAATATTTATAATCCTGACGAATGTGTTACAATTTTTCTTGTTTAACTTGTCTCTGTAAAACGTAGATGGCTTGCACTTCATTGTTTCAATGAAATGTGCCAATAATAATTTTCTTTAATTCAATATAAAAGCCAAATACAACCTGATAAAATCTTCTACATTTCTAGGATCAAGTCCTGTGATATCTCTAAGTTTATTCAGTCTGTACTGAACGGTATTTTTGTGTACGAACAAATCCTCTGCGCATTTTGTTATGCTTTGATTATTTGTCGCATAAATTTTTATCAAATCTTTGTAAATATTGTAATCTTCGTCGGAAATATCTTTCAATACGACTTGCTTGAATTTTTTGATTCTGTCTTTTTTGATACTTCCAAGCAAAATTCCCAAATCCAATGTGGAATAATCCACAACACAGTCTTTTCTTTGCAAATTATCCAACCAATCCAACGCAACCATACAATTGTCATAGTTTTTCTTAAATTGGCTAATCATTTTGAATGACCCGCTGATGCCAAAATACACCCTACTATCGATGGCATCGTGAATTTGGTTTCTAATTTTCTCCAGTTTTTTCTTTATGATAATCTTATCTACGTTGTTTGAAAGAATTACAATTTCTCCGTAAAAAACGCTGTATACGAAATTATTGGACAGATTATTCTCCAAGATTTTGTAAATTTTATCGGAGTCTTTCAACAAAAATCTGTTTTCGGAATTTTTCCCGACTATTACGTATTTTTCGTCTTCACTTTCCAGATATCTGTACAATCCATAATCGTCCAACTCATTTATCAAGCTCTCAAACAAATACTTGTTCATGTCCTTTTTCTTGAGTTTATTCTTCTCAACGAGTTGTTCTTTTACGAGTATTTCGGTCATTTTTTTGATGATGTTTCCGTATTTCATAACTTCGTCTTTGTTTCCAGTGATGCCGATAACGGCGATGATTTCTCCATCGATTGTAACTGGGATATTAATTCCCTTCTTTGCTCCAACGTATTCTTTTTCATTATCAACAAAAATTGTTTTGTTTTGCTTTACACATTCCTTGGCAGCTTCGTGATAAGTGCCAATTCTATTTGAATTTGTGGAATAAATAATATATCCTTCTTGGTCAAAAAAGTTCAAATCGTAATCAATAACATCTTTTAATTTTTCGACTATCATTTTTGCAGTGTGATCAGAAATTCTCATTTGTTCTCCATAATAATAAATTTATTTGTTCATTTAACATTATTATTACATAAAACATACATTTGTGCAATCGTTTGTTATAAAATTGAGATAGGAGGTTGTTATGAATATATTAGTATTGATAGACTCTTTTAAAGGCAGTTTGAGTTCTTTGGAAGCAGGAGAAATCATAAAAAAAGCTTGTGAAAAAAATCCTTCTAACAAAGTAATAGTAAAACCTGTTGCTGACGGTGGAGAAGGAACTATTGATTCATTAAAGGATATTAAAAACGCTAAAATAGTTGA
>ERZ1673749.711-NODE-711-length-32029-cov-46.774692_pt1 | contig 32029 bp, 20 predicted proteins | sample MGYA00580204_ERZ1673749 | MGnify/ENA primary metagenome ERZ1673749 (study PRJEB41218, sample SAMN15661745) | gut metagenome | host: Homo sapiens | place: Canada: London | collected 2015-08-20/2019-03-30 | study: EMG produced TPA metagenomics assembly of...
CGTATCTGCTTTGGGAGCAGAGGGTCGCGAGTTCGAATCTCGCCACCCCGACAAGACCAAAAAGAGAGCGATGAGGAGATCTATTTCTCTTCATCGCTCTCTTGGTTTATTTCGGTGGTGTCTCCTACCGACCCATGCGGGTGGAGGGGTTGAGTACCTCGCGGTGGCTGTAGGGCTGCTCCTCGGGACGGTGGAGAGCGGTGTCGGTCGGCTTCTCCTCCGCCGGCAGGGTCGCCTCATCATCGTCCATATAGCAAATCACGTCGCCCTTGCGAACCGTGGCACCCTGATCGGCGACCACCTCGCGTATGCGTCCGCCGACGAGGGCAGTCACCGGCTCACGATACCCGCCGGAGGGGCAGATCTCGCAGAGGCAGCTCCCGCGACGGTAGGCGGTGCCGACCTGTGGCGCAGCGGAGCCCTCCTCGAGATTGATCTCCCAGAGGATCTGGCCACTCGTGGGGGCGGTGACGGGCGTCCAAGCGGCACGCTTCAGCGCCCGAACCTCCTCAGGGGTGGTGCCGCGGAGAGCGGCGCGCTCTGCACGCTTTTGCTCCAGATCCTCGAGGAATCGCTCCTTGGCGACGCCGGAGCGGTAGTCACGGTACTGCGGCTCGTGCATGGCGAGCTCAAAGAGCTCCTCGTCGTCCTCGCCGTAGTCCCAGCCCTCCTCGTCCATCATCCGGCGGAAGCGGTCGAGGTCGTCGGGGTAATTGGTCTGCGGGTCAGCGTCGGTAAAGGCGAGTCCCTTCTCCTCCGCAAGCGTGCGCAGCTCCTCAGCCACAGGACCGGGGACGCGACCATTCTTCCCGAGGATCATTCCCCATGCCTTCTCATCTATCGCCTGCCACCGATCACCGCCGCGCTCCATATTGAAGACGTTCATCAGGGCGATGTTCTTGGTGTACTGGCTGTAGGGGGTGACGAGGGGCGGGTAGCCGAGCTTTGGCCAGATATGCGCCACCTCGTCGAAGAGCTTCACCATCAGATCGTCGATGGAGATCTCCGGCTCGCCCTTTTGTCGATGAAACATATTGATCGCCTCGTGGATGCCCTGCAGGTCGGACATCATCGAGCCCATCATCCCTCCGGGCAGCCCGCAGCCGATGAGGAGCGAGGAGCACTGGAGATTTTGCTCATTGATGTAGTAGCCGAGGAAGTCGTCCACGAACTCCTGCGTGAGCGTGCGGACCTGCATATAGGCCTTCATATTGATCTCCGGCACCTCAAAGCCGTCCGCTCTCAGCATCTCCCGGATGGTGATCACGTCGGGGTGGATCTTGCCCCACGAGAGCGGCTCCACGGCGGTGTCGAGGATGTCCACGCCGGCGCGTGCCGCCTCGAGCATCGATGCGACGGAGAAGCCGGGACCGATGTGGCCGTGGTACTCGATCACGATGTCGGGGTGCGACTCCTTGATCCGGCGGACGATCTGACCGATGACTGTCGGTCGACCGATGCCGGCCATATCTTTGAGGCAGATCTCCTCTGCCCCCGCCTCGATGAGCGTGTCGGCGAGAGCGGCGTAGTAGTCGACCGTGTGGACGGGCGAGTGGGTGATGCAGAGCGTTGCCTGTGGGGTCATACCCGCCTCCTTGGCGTACCGGATCGAGGGGATGACGTTGCGGGGATCATTGAGCCCGTCGAAGATACGGGTAATGTCGACTCCCTGAGCGTGCTTCACCTTGTACATCAGCCGCCGCACGTCCGACGGGCAGGGATACATCCGGAGGGCGTTGAGCGCCCGGTCGAGCATGTGGGTCTTGATCCCCGCCTCACGGAAGGGCTTGGTAAAAGTCCGGACAGCTTGGTTGGGATTCTCGCCGGCGAGCAGCTGAACTTGCTCAAAGGCGCCTCCATTTGTCTCCACTCGGGAGAAGCAGCCCATATCTATGATCGCCGGGGCGACCCGCTCCAGCTGGTGGGCGAGAGGCTGGTACTTCCCCGAGCTCTGGAACATGTCTCGGTAGACGAGACTGAATTGTATCGGTTTCCTTTTTGTCATATAAAGAAGGAGCGGTTATTACAGCTTGCGTGCGGCGAGGTCGCTCAGGTGGGATCGCTCGCCGTGGATGAGGTTGACGTGTGCAAAGCAGTCCTCACCGCGCATCCGCTCGATCATGTAGGCGAGGCCGTTGCTCCTGCTGTCGAGGTAGGGCGAGTCGATCTGCTGCACGTCTCCGGTGAAGATCATACGGGCGTGGTCGCCGGCGCGGGTGATGATGGTCTTGATCTCCTGGGGGGTAAGGTTTTGCGCCTCATCGACGATGAAGATCACGTCGCCGAGACTACGACCACGGATGTAAGCCAGTGCCTCGACCACTAAGCGCTCATCGCCCAGCATAGCGTCGATCTCCTGTGCAGCGGCAGACCCGGTGCCGAGCTGTGACTTGATCACATTGAGATTGTCGAAGAGTGGCTGCATGTAGGGCATGATCTTCTGCTTATAGTCCCCCGGGAGGAAGCCGATGTCCTTGTCGGCAAGGGAGACGATCGGTCGGGCGAGGAGGATCTGGCGGTAGTCCTCGACCTGGGCGAGAGCGGCGGCGAGGGCGAGCAGCGTCTTACCCGTACCGGCAGTACCGGTGAGGGCAACGAGGGAGAGGGACTGGTCCATCAGCACATCGAACGCGAGCGCCTGCTCCGCATTGCGTGGAGTGATGCCGTAGTAGCTCTTCTTCTCCACCGTGCGGATGGTCTTAGCCTCGTTGTCCACGCGACAGAGTGCGGAGGAGTTGGGCGCCTTGAGGACAAAGGTCTGATTGGGCACCACGGTGACCGGCAGGGAGAGCTCCTCCACGGGGACACCCTTGCCACCGGCGACGTAGAGGCTGTCCACGGCGCTATCATCGGCGATCTCTATCTCGTGCTGCTCGGGCCGATTGGGGTCCTCCTGCCTGATCTTGTCGGTCGTGTAGTCCTCCGCCTCGAGCCCGAGGGAGAGTGCCTTGAGTCGCATATTGACGTCCTTGCTCACGAGCACCGTCTCCTCACCGTGACGCTCGTCCATCAGCGTCAGTGCGGTGGAGAGTATGCGGTGATCCTTGATGTCCTCCCCAAAGGCTGCCTGCACCTTGGGGTGGTGCTGCCCCTCGGTCAGGATGTAGACCCGTCCGCCGTCGGCATTGACCGCTATGCCGTTGGTGATGAAGTCGTGGAGCTCGCTCCCCTTGTCCTTCATGTCCTTCTCCGTCTCCTCCTCGATCGCCTTGTCGACGATGCGGGTGAAGGCGCGCGCATTGTAATTGATCTGCTCGTAGCCCTTCTTAAACTTATCCACCTCCTCGAGGACGGCGATGGGGATGTAGACGTTATTTTCCTGGAAATTCTTCACGCACTGGTAGTCGTGAAGGATCACGTTGGTATCGAGTACAAAATTCTTTTTAGCCATGGTTGTTCGGTTTAGTTAGTGTTTCCTTCGACACAAATGTAGCGAAAAGAGATCCAATTGTACATTCAGCCCGTGGCTTAAGAGAAGAATTGCTCGAGGACGGAGCGGGTGATGCCGACGGAGGAGAAGCCACCATCGTGGTAGAGATTCTGCATCGTCACCTTGCGTGTCAGGTCGGAGAAGAGTGCCACGCAGTAGTCGGCGCAGTCGTCCGCATCGGCATTGCCGAGAGGCGACATCCGGTCGGCAAAGAGGCGCAGCTGCTCCATTCCCTCGATCCCCTCACCGGCAGTGGTCGCCGTCGGAGACTGGGAGATCGTATTGATACGCACGTGGCGCGCCTCGCCATAGATCAGCCCGAAGCTCCGGGTGATCGACTCGAGCGTCGCCTTGGCATCCGCCATGTCGCTGTAGTCGACAAAGGAGCGCTGCGCCGCAATGTAGGTGAGCGCCACTACTGACCCCCACTCGCTGATTGCGTCGAGCCGCTTGGCGACCGAGAGCATCTTGTGGAAGGAGACGGCTGAGATGTCGAGGGTCTTCTCATAGTTCTTATAGCTGAGCTCCTCGTAAGGGATCCGCTTGCGGATGTTGGGACTCATGCCGATGGAGTGGAGCACAAAGTCGATCTTCCCGCCCAGCTGCTCCATCGCCTGCGTGAAGACCTGCTCCAGATCCTCGATCGAAGTGGCGTCCGCCGGGATGACGATGCTCCCGGTCTCCTCCGCCAGCCTATCGAGCGTGCCGAAGCGCAGCGCCGCGGCGGTATTCGAGAGGGCGAGTGTGGCGCCCTCCTCATGGCAGCGCTCTGCCACCTTCCAGGCGATGGACTTCTCATTGAGCGCCCCAAATATGATCCCCCTCTTCCCCCTAAGCAATCCGTATGACATGATAATCTATGGCTTATGAAAAACGACTCAGCAAAGTTAAGTATAATGCGCTACACCCTACCGCCCCGAAGCCCGATGAGACCCCCCATTTCTATTACCGGTAATAGACGACACTATAGTCGGTATTAGTCGTCACTAATACCGGTAATAGTTTGGACCAATACCGATAGTAATTCTCGCCCTGTCCGCTTGCTTCACTCCCAGCTCATTACCCCTCCCTCCATCTCTCGGCTTCGTCATCTCGGATGGGTGGAAGTGGGTACATTGCCGGAGAGAGATAATTTCGTACCTTTGCGGTGCCTTGCCCTCTGAGGGTAGGGCGGGTGGCGAAGAAGCTGTCCCTTGCCGAAATAGCTCAGTTGGTAGAGCGACGCATTCGTAATGCGTAGGTCACGAGTTCGAGTCTCGTTTTCGGCTCTCCCTCCCCCGAGAGCGTCTGCGGATGATTTTTATCCGTGGGCGCTCTCACTTTTTTGGAGGTGGCGGGTAGTAAGGGTATATTTGCGAGAGGTACTGCAACCCCTAAGTATATGCTTTCTCTATGACTAATGTCCTCCAAATGCTCTCACCGGAGATGAGGGAGATCCTCCGATCGCGGAATATCTGGCCAGATCAGGTGCTCTACCTGACTCGGTCGGATCAGCGGCTTGATATGTTTGCCCTTGGGCAGCGCCACTTCGAGATCTTCTTGCAGACCGAGGAGTACTTTCGTCAATTGGTGTCTATGGCGGACCGCAAGGAGCGTAGTGCGGGCTACAATGTGCTTCCCCGCAAGTTTCGTGCGGTCCTCTATGAGTCCGATGACACCGCCGAGTCGCGTCGGCTGCTCTTAACCCTGCCACAGACCGATATCCCCGGGCTGCGGGATCTCTACCCCATGCTGATATGGACCACGGATGAGGAGCAGAGCCTGATGGAGAGCCTGGGGGATGATATCGCCCTCCAGGCCTATAGAGACGGCTATATGGATGGTATGCCTATCGTCGCTCTGATGACCGGCGAGGTGCTCGCGGATGAGGATCCGCGTGGGGAGGAGAAGGAGAGACGCCGGGCAGAAGCGGTCCCGGAGCAGCTCTTCGCCTCTATAGACGATCGGACCGAAGTGGGAGAGACGATACAGGCGGAGATGAGAGAGAGGGACATCCTCCCGGAGGATCTGCTGATGGTCCGGGTCGGTGAAGAGACAATGGTCAGTCTCTCAGATGGGAGAGTCCACGGCATCCTCCTGCGCTACGATGACGAGAATATGGATCGGCTCTATCAGCAGGTCGCCTCAGATAGTCCCCTCGGTGCGGACACCCGCACCCCCAGACCCTTCAAGGCCTGCCTACTGAGGGACAGTCGCGGGACAGAGAAGCTCTACAGGCTGGAGGCTCCGCCCAGGTTAGATCCAGACGAACCGGAGCGACCACTTTTCTTCCCACACCCCTCCATGCACGAGGAGATGGAGGAGGCTATCCCTTTCCTCTCCATTATGGCCACGGTGGATGCCGAGTACCTCTGCAGCTTAGGGCTGACGGAGGAGGATGCCTACATCTTTATCCCCCTACGCCTCTCAGAGGCAAGTGGCGACACTCAAGATATATTTCACTTATGAACTATAGGAATACCCTCACCCTCTCAGCGGTGATGACCCTACTCCTGACACTCAGCTGCAGCAAGACCGTAGAAGAGGGGGCGCCCGACTATCCGGACAAGCTGACCGACCTCGTGGATCCCTGGATCGGGACCGGAGGACACGGACACGTCTTCCTCGGTGCGAGTGTCCCGCTCGGGATGGTTCAGCTCGGCCCCACCTCCGTCTCGGAGGGGTGGGACTGGTGCAGTGGCTACCACATCTCCGACAGCACGATCATCGGCTTCTCCCACACCCATATGAGCGGGACGGGCATCGGGGACCTCCTCGACCTGACGGTGATGCCGGTGACGGGCGAGGTGACTCCGGGACGAGGGACGGCGGACGATCCGGCGAGCGGGCAGTGGAGCTACTCCGACCGGAGCCGTGAGGTGGTTCGCCCGGGCTACTACGCCACCCGACTCAGCCGATACGGCATCGACGTAGAGCTGACGGCGACGAGCAGGGTGGGACTGCATCGGTACGCCTTCCCCGAGGGAGCAGAGCAGCCGGCGATTATCTGGGACCTTGCCAATGGGGGAAATTGGGACCGGCTGACCAAGGGCGAGGTAAAGCAAGTGAGCGATACTCGACTGGAGGGCTACCGCTACTCCACCGGCTGGGCAAAGGATCAGCGGGTCTACTTCGCCGCTGAGCTCTCTGCCCCGATCCGCTCCATCGACTATGGCACAAGCCCTACGCCGGGAAAGGAGAGCGACGTGCCTTACAACTATGCTTACATCCATTTGGCTCAGGTGACGGAGCCGGTTCTCCTGAAGGTCGCCCTCTCCCCCACCTCCACCGAGGATGCGTGGACCAATATGGCAGCCGAGTGCCCCGGGTGGGACTTCGACACCGCCCGCAAGGCCGCTGCCGAGGCTTGGGAGAAGGAGCTGGGTCGGATGCGGATGGCAGCGAGCGACTCCGCCACCCTCGTCACCCTCTACACCGCCCTGTACCACACCCTCATCACCCCCTCCGACTACAGCAATGCGGACGGGTCTTACCTCGGTGCTGACTTCGCCAAGCACGCTGACCCGGGCTACACGACCCGATCGACCTTTTCCCTCTGGGATACCTACCGAGCCTATCACCCGCTCATTACGCTGACACAGACCGACCGTATGAGGGACATCGTCGGCACGATGACGGCGATCTCGCGCGAGGGAGGCAAGGTGCCGGTCTGGCACTTCTATGCCAATGAGACCAATACGATGGTGGGCGATCCCGGCATCTGTGTGCTTGCTGATGCGATCGTAAAGGGTCTCTGCGATGAGCCCGACACGGTCTACCAAGAGCTGAAGAAGACCGCACTCCTCGACGAGCGGGGGAAGGATCTCCGTCGCGAGTACGGCTACATCCCCTACGACAAGATGCGCGAGAGCGTCGCCTACGATATGGAGTACGCGATCGCCGATGCCGCCCTTGCTGAGGCAGCGAAACACCTGGGGCACGAGGAGGATTACACCTATTTCCTCAAGATGAGCAAGTCCTACCACCACCTCTTCGACCCGGTGACCGGCTTTATGCGGGGCAAGGGCAGCGATGGCGAGTGGCGCACCCCCTTTGACCCCACCGCCTCCAAGCACCGCGACGACGACTACTGCGAGGGCAATGCGTGGCAGTACACCTTCCTCGTCCCGCAGGATGTGGAGGGACTGGCGGGCTGCTTCGGCGGAGATGAGCGGCTGATCGCCAAGCTCGATAGCCTCTTCTCAATCTCCTCTGATCTGACCGGTGCCGACGCCTCGCCTGACATATCCGGCCTGATCGGTCAGTATGCCCACGGCAATGAGCCGAGCCACCACACGATCTATCTCTATAGTGTCCTCGGGAGGCAGTCCAAGGCGGCACCTCTTCTCCGCCAAGTGATGACGGAGCTGTACTATGCGGCACCGGATGGGCTGTCGGGCAATGAGGATGCAGGACAGATGAGCGCCTGGCTCCTCCTCTCCGCCATCGGACTCTATCAGGTGGAGCCGGCGGGCGGGCGCTACTATTTCGGTAGCCCGATCATCGATGCGGCAGAGCTGAGCGTGCGAGACGGGCACTTCACAATCCGCGTGCACGACAATAGCGCGGAGAATATCTACATCCAGAGGATCCGGCTCAATGGCGGAGACTACACAAAGCGCTACCTCGACTATGAGGACATCGCTCGCGGCGGGATCCTCGACATCTATATGGGGAGCGAGCCCCGAGACTTCTGAGAGACAATGGTTATGAGTCAAGGAAAGAAAAGATTAGTGGTGCTCACCGGCGCCGGTATGAGTGCCGAGAGCGGTCTCAGCACCTTCCGCGACGCCGACGGGCTGTGGGAGAATGAACCTGTCGCCGAGGTGGCTACCCATGAGGCGATCCTGCGGGACCCGGCACGCTGCATCCGCTTTGCCAATAAGCTACGCCTCGGTTGCGCTGCCGCTCAGCCCAATGCCGGGCACAAGCTCCTCGCCGAGCTGGAGCAGGACTACGACGTCACCATCGTGACGCAGAATATCGACGATCTCCACGAGCGGGCTGGGAGCAGTCACGTGATCCATCTCCATGGCGAGCTGATGAAGTGCTGCACCATGGATGACCCCGAGACACCGCTTCCCCTCCCGGACGACAAGCTGGAGATGGCCATCGATGCCACCGACCGCAGTGGGCGCCGGCTGCGTCCCTTCATCGTCTACTTCGGTGAGGGAGTCCCCCGCATGAGCGATGCGATCCGCGCCACCACCGCAGCAGACATTTTCCTCATCATCGGCACCAGTCTCGTCGTCTATCCCGCCGCGGGTCTCTCCACCTGCGCCCCGAGCGGGATCCCGAAATTCCTCATCGATCCCAAGCCGGTACCGGTGCCGGGCGACTTTGAGCAGATCCACGAGGGTGCCTCTGCCGGCGTGCGCCACTTTGTCGATCTCCTGAGGGAGCGAAATCTCTGAGTGGTATGATGAAGGAGAAGAAGAGGATGGACTGGGCGCGACTCATGGCGAGTGAGCGCTTCGGCCAGGAGGAGTCGGCGACCGAGCAGCCGGGTCGAACCGACTACCAGCGGGACTACGATCGACTGATCTTCAGTGCCCCCTTCCGTCGGCTGCAAAATAAGACGCAGGTCTTCCCCCTACCCGGGCAGATCTTTGTCCACAACCGCCTTACCCACACGCTCGAGGTCTCCTGCGTCGGTCGCTCGCTCGGCAATGCCATCGGTCGTGCTGTCAAGGCTGAGGAGCCGGAGCTGCCCTTCGACTTCTCCGACGTCGGTACCGTCGTCTCCGCAGCCTGTCTGGCGCACGATATGGGCAATCCCCCCTTTGGTCACGCCGGCGAGCGGGCCATCCACGCCTACTTCACCGAGGGCGCCGGCACCCGCTGGCGGGAGAGCCTCGAGGCGGAGGGCGGACGATGGGCCGACTTTGTCCACTACGACGGCAATGCCAATGGGCTCCGCCTACTGACCCACACCTTCTGCGGCAGACGCCCCGGCGGCTACGGCCTCACCTACGCCACGATAGGTTCCTTCATCAAGTACCCCTACACCTCCGCCAAGGAGTGCGAGACGGGGAAGTTTGGCTGCTTTGCGAGCGAGGAGAAGACCTTACGGCAAGTGGCAATGAGGCTGGGGCTGCTGCAGATCTCCGCCAACGGTCACCCCGAGTTCGCCCGTCACCCGCTCGTCTACTTAGTCGAGGCGGCGGACGACATCTGCTACCAGATCATGGATCTCGAGGATGCATACAAGCTCAAGATCCTCTCCCAGGAGGAGTGCACCGAGCTGCTTTACTCCTTCCTCCCCGACCCGGAGCGGGAGGATGCTCATCGGGTGATCGACCAGCTCTCTGACGACAACGAACAGATCGCCTACCTCCGTGGCAAGGTGGTCAATCGCCTCACCCTCTCTGCTATCGACACCTTCCTCGACCACCGGGAGGAGATCCTGAGCGGCACCTTCCACGGCAGCCTGATTGGTGCCATGGAAGAGCGACAGCAGGAGGCGTACAGAGCGGCGCGGGAGGTCGCCTTCGACCGCATCTACTACGCCGGCGAGGTGCTGGACATTGAGCTGGCAGGATTCCGGATCTTCTCCTCACTCTTAGACAACCTGATCGAGGCGCAGCTCCACCCTGAGAGGGCCTACTCCAAGCTCTGGTTTAATCGCATCCCCTCACAGTACGACATGTCGTCGCCGACGCTCTACGGCAAGATCCAGTCCGCCCTCGACTACATCAGTGGTATGACCGACGTCTACGCCCTCGACCTCTACCGCAAGTTTACCGGCATGAGCCTGCCCGCCATTTAAGCAAAAGGATAGTAATGGAAAGAAAAGACTTCGAGATCATGGCACCGGCCGGCAGCCGGGAGTCGCTCATAGCGGCGATCCAAGGCGGTGCCGATGCCGCCTACTTCGGCATCGAGGGGCTCAATATGCGGGCCCACTCCTCCAAGAGCTTCACGCTCGAGGACCTGCCCGAGGTGGCTGCCCTGCTCCGCGACCACGGGATGAAGAGCTACCTCACCGTCAATACGATCATCTACCCCGAGGATATGGTTCGGATGCACGAGATCATCGATGCCGCCAAGGCCGCCGGCATCTCCGCCATCATCGCCACCGACATCGCCACCATGGCCTACGCCTACGAGCAGGGGGTGGAGGTCCACCTCAGCACCCAGCTCAATATCTCCAATGTCGAGGCGCTCCGATTCTACGCCCGCTACGCCGATGTTGTGGTGCTTGCCCGCGAGCTCACGCTGGACCAGGTGGAGCTGATCCACCGTGCGATAGAGGAGGAGCATATCTGTGGTCCCAAGGGGGAGCCGATCCGCATCGAGATGTTCGCTCACGGAGCACTCTGCATGGCGGTGAGTGGTAAGTGCTATCTCAGCCTCGGTGAGATGAATAAGTCTGCCAATCGGGGTGAGTGCAATCAGATCTGCCGTCGCAGCTACCTCGTCACGGACGACGCCACAGGCGACCAGCTGACTGTAGATGGTAAGTACATCATGTCGCCCAAGGACCTCAAGACGATTCACTTCCTCAATAAGATGATCGACGCCGGCGTCAGGGTCTTCAAGATCGAAGGCCGTGCCCGCGGACCGGAGTATGTCCGCACAGTGACCGAATGCTACGATGAGGCGATCCGAGCCTATCTGGATGGTAGCTACGGAGCGGAGAAGATAGCCGGCTGGGATGAGCGACTGGCGACAGTCTTCAATCGCGGCTTCTGGGACGGCTACTACCTCGGCCAGCGGCTCGGCGAGTGGACCGACCGCTATGGCTCTCACACGACTCAGGTCAAGGTGGGCATCGGTCGCGTCTCCCACTACTATGGCAAGATCGGTGTGGCTGAGCTGGTGCTGGAGAGCGGCTACGTCGAGGAGGGTGAGCGGTTACTGGTGACCGGTCCGACGACCGGGGCGGTCTTCTTCGAGGCTCGTCAGATGCTCCTCGGCGACAAGTCCGAGCGAAGGAGTTGCATCGACGAGATCGGCATCCCCTTTAGCGTAAAGGTTCCGGAGGAGGTTCGTCCCGGGGATCGCCTCTTCGTGATGAGGAAGCGTAAGAAGGAGAGAGGAAGCAAGTACCTCTGACCCATGAGACGCAAGACCTATATCTACCTCAGCCCCGTGACGGCGGTCCGCGACTACGAGTGCGACCTCCAGGGCGTGGTGAATCATGCCAATTACCTCCACTACTTAGAGCATGCTCGCCACCAGTTCCTCCGCATCGTCGGCGACAGCTTCTCGAGCAAGCACGATGAGGGGTTTGACATGTTTGTCACCCATGCCGAGCTGGACTACCGTCAGTCTCTCCGCTCGGGAGACACTTTCGTCGTCGGAGTCAATCTATCGAGGAGGGGACCTCTCCTTATTGCCGACCAGGATGTGATCCGCGAGAGCGACGGCGTGGTGGTCTGCTCCGGTCGCGTCCACGTCGCCGGCGTGCAGGATGGCCGACTAACGCGGGGGGAGTACTTCGACTTCCTCATCGACTATTGCGACAAGCACCTCAAGCCTCTCCCCTTCCCGTGTCCCTCTCGCTGACCCCTGCACAGCTTGCTCTCCTGCGACTGACGATGCTCCCGGGTGTCGGCTCCACCATCAGCCACGCCCTCCTCGAGGACTTTGACAGCCATCCGGAGCGCATCTTCGAGGCGACGGCAGACGAACTAGCGCAAAACCCTAACATCCGCCCCTCCTTAGCTCGGCTCATCCGCTCTGATGACTCACACCACAAGGCTGAGGAGGAGCTCCGGACCCTCGAGGAGCGAGCGAGTGCCGGGGAGCTGATCACCCCGCTCTTTTATGGAGAAGAAGGGTACCCTGAGTATCTGCTCAATTGTGCAGACGCGCCCCTTGTCCTCTATGTCAAGGGAACCCTCCCGACCGACGGACCGATGATCGCCATCGTCGGCACCCGCCGATGCACCACCTACGCAGCTGATGTGATCGAGCGGATGGTAGGGCGCTGGGCAGAGCTGAGACCTGACCTGATCATCGTCAGCGGACTTGCCTACGGCGTCGATGCACTCGCGCACCGGGCGGCACTCAAGCATGGCCTCCGCTCCGTCGGCGTGGTGGCACACGGACACTACACGCTCTACCCCTCCCGCCACAGAGACCTCGCCGCAGAGATGATCCATAGCGGTGGAGGTGTGGTGACAGAGTACGGCTACCATACCCGAGCCTTCCCGCAGCACTTCGTCCTTCGCAATCGCATCGTCGCAGGGATGACTCGCGCCACGGTCGTAGTGGAGAGTGCCCGACGGGGCGGAGCGCTCATCACAGCCGGTCTCGCTCTCGACTACGGGCGATCGGTCTTTGCCGTGCCTGGACGGATCTTTGACTCCACGTCTGAGGGGTGCAATTGGCTCCTCGCCAGTGAACGAGCCGCCTGTCTCACCGATCCGGACTTTCTCCTCGATGAGCTGAGTCTCCTCCCCGATCGATCCCCGGCGCAGCGGCTCCCCTTCTCCTCCGAGACCGAGGAAGGGGAGGATCCCATACTGAGAGAACTCCGGGAGGCGGGACCGCTGACCCTCAATGACCTCACCCTCAGGCTTGGCGAACAGGCCGGGGCGCTCTCCGGGCGGCTCTTCGAGCTGGAGCTCTCCGGCAAGGTCCGCTCACTCCCCGGCGCCCGCTACGAGCGCACCATGTGATGATCTCAGACTAATATCGGTATTAGTGAAAACTATAGTCGGTAATAGGTGACACTAATACCGGTAATAGATAACACTAATACCGATAACAGAATGAGCCGATCGCTACCTGCTGACAGCCAGTATGGTGTGTGAATAACCATTCCGGGGGTCAGGAAACGGCGTATTAACCGGGTAGGTTCTGATGCCTCAGCCCCCCTTCCCCCCGTCCGTAGCCAGAGGAGTGGAGGGAAGGCTATTCACGCAAAAGTGCTACATTTGTGCCGGTACAAAACACAGTGAAACATATCATGAGATCATTTACCCTCTCTGTCGTGCGAAGCGTCGTGCTGATGGCGACGCTCCTGGTGACGCTGCCCGGTCAGGCAGTCGTCCATGAGACCCCCAAGCCGGTCAAGAATGTTATCCTCTGTATCTCGGACGGCACCTCTCTCGCCACCCTCTCGCTGGCGCGCTGGTATCAGCGTCTGACGGATGCGGAGAAGCAAAACCTCCTCATCGATCCCTATCTCTCTGGGACCATCCTCACCTACTGCTCTGACTCGCCCATCGGCGACTCCGCACCCACCACCAGTACCTATATGAATGGTGTGCCGGGCCTTGCCGGTCAGGTGAGCACCTATCCTGTCCTCCACGGTGAGGCAGACCTCCTCCCCTACGACTCGCTCTGGCAGAGACGCCCACTCGTGCCGCTCTGGCAGGCACTTCGCATGGAGCAGGGACGCAAGACCGGTATCGTGGTGACCTGCGAATTTCCCCACGCCACCCCTGCCGACTGTACCTCTTCCTCGTACAAGAGGAGTAAGTACGACTGGATAGTCCCCCAGATGGTCCACAATCAGATCGACGTCCTCTATGGCGGCGGTGCTTCGCTCATAAAGCCTGAGTACCGCAAGTATCTCGAGGAGCGCGGCTGGAGCGTCTTCACCGAGCCGGGTAAGGCGGCGCTTGACTATCAGGGAGAGAAGGTATGGGGTCTCTTCGCTCCGATGGATATGCCCTTTGACCTCGACCGAGACCCCGCCGTGATGCCCTCGCTCGAGGAGATGACGAAGAGTGCGCTCCGGGTCCTGGACACCAATAACGACAAGGGTTTCGTCCTGATGATCGAGGGGTCCAAGGTGGATTGGGCGGCTCACGCCAATGACCCTGTCGGCATGGCGACCGAGTTCCTCGGCTTTGATCGCGCAGTCAAGGCAGCGATCGACTTCGCTAAGAAGGACGGCAACACCGTCGTCCTGATGACGGCCGATCACGGCAATAGCGGCATCGCCCTCGGGACCGACAACCTCGGTCACACTTATGCTCAGACGTCGGCGTCCAAGCTCTTTGGTCCCATCACGCAGATCAAGCTCACCGCATCGGGACTGGCCGAGCGTCTGATTGCCTCTCCGGAGGAGGAGATCGAGCAGATCTGGCGGGAGGTGACCACTCGCGAGCTCCCCGCAGACCAGCTGCCGATCGTCCGCGCACTCCGTCGGTACGAGGTGGACAGCCGTAGTGCTGCCACTCAGCCGGCTGAGGTGAGGAAGAAGGTGCTGCTCTCCGACTACCTCTCTGCTGACCTGATCGACCACCTGAAGTCGCTGTACGCCTCCTCTCTCGCCGGGTATATCTGTCGCGCCTACACAGACATGACCTATATCGTCTTCACCACCCACGGGCATACCGGTGAGGAGGTGTTCCTCGGCTGCTACCACCCGGACTTCGAGAAGCGACTGGTGGGCTTCAATACCAACCTCCAGCTTCACGACTACCTCCGTGCGCTGACAGCGATGCCACAGACGATGAAGGAGCTGTCAGATAAGTACTTCGCCCCCCACACGGAGGTCTTTGCGGGGTGCAAGATGACGCTCAAGGGCAACCGCGCCGAGGATATGGTGCTGACGGCGAAGAAGGGCGGTCACACCTACGTCATTCCCGCCTTCTCGACCCTCTACACCGTGGACGGCAAGCAGAGGGAGCTGCCCATCGCCACGGTCTACAACGACGAGACGAAGACCCTCTATCTGCCTCGCACCCTCTGAGGATAAGGCAGCATGACCAAGGGGTGGATCCATGGTCGGAATTATAGGGATCTCGACGGTATGGAGCTCTACATCATCGAGCACGTGCCGACGATCTACCCCTTGGACTCGCAGGGACGTGTGCTCCTCCGTGACACCTCCCTCGAGGAGATCGAGCAGCAGCTGACTAGGCAGGGGTGACGCATTTGAGTTTTACAGCTATGAAGAACGCACCTCTCCGAGGTGCCTCCCCTACCTATCCTCTCCTCGCTCCGCCCGGCGGTGCACCCTGAATGGGGTGCCTCCCCGTCCGACCCGTCCGAGAGAGCCCAGACCTGCCGGCGGTGCACCACAGAGTGGTGCTCGCTCCATAGGCATCGGTCATCCGCGAAGCAGTGACCGATGTGCAGCGCCCTACCATTGCATCACGACCCCGACAGGGGTCGCCGAGCAAGCAACCACATCCCGGCGACCCACAAGGGGTCGAGCCATCATGTATGCGCCTATACATCGGTCATCAGCACTTCGTGCCTCGACCAATGCCTATGGAGCGGGCATCCTTGCGGATGCCGGCATGCTGAGGGAGAGCTGGTGAGGGAGGAGAGAGGGAGGGAGAGAGTGAGGAGAGAGTGTGAGGGAGGGAGGGAGGAGGGTGTAGGGAGGGACAGCAGGTCCATACCCAGCGCCGTCCGACTTGTCCGACTCGTCCGACCCGTCCGACTCGTCCGATAGAGCTCAGCGCCGTCCGACTCGTCCGACTTGTCCGACCCGTCCGACCCGTCCGATAAGATAGGCCCCCCCCCCTACTTCTCAGAGGAGCGGTAGGAGCGGCGGGCGCGGCTCATCCGCTCCCGGATACCACCATTCTCCACAAACATCTCCTGCTGACGCTCAATCAGGCGGCGCAGCATATAGGTCGCCTGGTGGATCAGCGTGATAGCGAGATTGGCAAGCTCCTCATCGCTCATCCGCTCGAAGATCCCCGGGCAGTCACCGAAGATCTCCTCGCTCCGCGCATAGGCGCGTAGCCGATCGTAGCGCGGGTGACCGGGCCCCCAGCCGGGGAGACCTCTCGTCCTCAGGTAGTCCTCATAGTCCACAAGGAGCTCCTCCAAGCTCGCCTTAGCGACACTGGTGAGCTTGATCTCAGTCTCGGAGGAGTGAGTCCCGGCGGCACTCCCCTCGGCGATGTTCTGCTTCCCGGAGCGAGCCGCCTGCACCATCTGATCGATGGTGCGGTCGTACGCCTTCAGATAGGTGTGAGCAAAGTGATAAGTCAGGTCGTAGATCAGGGTGGTCACCCGATAGACCTTCAGGCTGCGATAGCCCCCGCGCTGTGGTAAGAAAGGTTTCGTCATACCCAAATATACCCCCTTTCCAGAAATACCCCATAGCGATCCTATCGGACAGGCGCGCTATCCTATCGGACGGGCGCGCTGTCTTATCAGACGAGCGCCTATCATATCGGACGAGTCGGACGAGTCGGACAAGTCGGACGAGCGCAGCCTCATACTGGTGGCTCAGCTGATACACAGACTGGGAGAGGGAGAGCTGAGTGGGAGGAGGGAGGAGGGAGGAGGGAGGAAGGGTGAGAGAGGGAGCGAGGAGGGAGGAGAGGAGAGAGAGGGAGAGAAGAGGAGGGAGGGAGGGTGAGAGGGTGAGCAGCTGAGGGAGAGCTGAGGGAGGGTGGAGGGAGGAGAGAGAGGGAGGAGGAGAGAGGAGGGAGAGGGAGGGTCTATACCCAGCGCCGTCCGACTTGTCCGACTTATCCGACAAGTCCGACTTGTCCGACTTGTCCGACTTGTCCGACTTGTCCGACTCGTCCGACCCGTCCGACTTGTCCGATAGAGCTCTGCGCCGTCCGACTCGTCCGACTCGTCCGATAAGATAGGTGCCCTCCATCCCGTCTGACTTGTCCGATAGAGTACCCATTGTGCAGGGAGGAGACCCGGAGAGACCGAAGGAGACAATGCCCCCCGGCGGTGGGCGTATCTTTGCAGCACTTCCCCGGTACACCATGCCCCACAAGAGGCAGCGAGGAGGAGATGGCTGTCGCCCCGACAGAGAGTTGCTACTACTCTCCATCGGGGCGACAGATCATAAGCAAGTGGACTTATTTTCGCTTCTTAGAGCGCTGAGGCAGGTACTTCGTCCAATCACTCTCATCGTTAAAAGTCCAGTTTATCCTCTCCAAGTCATCTACAGCTGACTTGGCGCCAAACACAAAAATCCGGAACGTTACGTTATCAACCTTACCATTATTAGTTGTGATGCGATTGGCTACCGGACGAATCGGAACTGCGAACCCATATTGAGCAGTAAAGTCTCCTCGTCTAAGCATTGTAACATACATATTTTTGTTGTCCATATCAGAGAACCGCATATACATACCGCTTCCTGTGGCTATCTCTCCTTGAGTACAGGCAGCAGAAGTGTGATAAAGGCACCTTACGGAACCACCCGTCCCCAAGTCCCCATCTATATTATCACGGAAGATATCATATTTATTCCCTCTATCGCCTATAGTTTTTGCCCATTTCTGTTCACGATACTTCTGTAGTACTGAGCCAAAATTTGGGGCAAGAAGGGTTCCCTGCACATCATACCCACCATCGTAGATCACACCAGGCACGGGGAATGTTTTATTGACAGCATCACCACCTCCAGCAGAAGCGACCAGAGTATACTTGGTCTTTTCGCCAGCCTTACCTGTCGGATTATAGGCAGCATCAAAAAAGCCTGTAAGCTCAGCAATTTTTCCATTAAAGTTTAGTTCTATGACACCCCATCTGGACTCAATGCCGTAGCAGGGAACCTTCCATCCATAGGGACAGGGATCAAACGGAGTCTTGTAAGTCTTCCAGCCGTCCCAGTCTGCATTTTCACCTTTATTGTAGAAAGTAGACCAATTGGCAGCTGACTGATGGACGCGTCCACCCCACAGGAAATAGGCAGCACGGATTCCTTCAGCCCTCGGACTGGAAGACGCTGTAACCTTATTTTTATAGATATTCTTAGCAAAAACACGCTCGATCATCCAATCCTCCTTATTATAAATAGGAGATGATGGATCCTGTATTGTCTCCGGGATAGACGCTGTAGCAGCCCCATTAGAAAAGCGCGCTCCACTGAGTAACTTATGCTCAGACCCTTGGGAAGAAAAGTCGTAGCGAACACCATTGGCATCTGAGAAGAAGTGCATCTCCTCCTCTGTAACCGTCGGGAAAGGATCCTTACGGCCATGCTGATAGAGGAATCCATAGGTCTTGAGTCGTGAGTCCAGCGTCCCCCATGTATCCGGGCCAAGTCTCTGCGTCGCACCCAGGTTACGATCCATCCAGTATTGCTGGATGGCATTAGGGTCTTTCTCTATATTCGCCTTGTCCAGTGGGAGCGATATCATCGAGGGATACTCATCCAGCACCCAGATATGCCAGCTCCAGAGGATATTGCCACGCTTATTCTTGATCGTAATCATCGCATTGCCGGTATGCTCATCCCCGGGATAGACATAAACATAGCCGGTAGGGCCATCACCGAGCGCAGCGAGTTCCTTGAAGAGTGCGGAGCCATTCGGATTGACAGGGACCTCATAATTGGTCTCATTGTCAGCCCACTCCACCTCAACGGAGAAGTCTTCACCTTCCGACAGTCCGACGAAGTCTGTCTTAGCGTGAAAGAAATCCGTTCCTGACCGAGATCCTAAACCATTTCCCTTGTTGTCCGTATCGGGACGCTCAAGGATCACCTCATTGTAGAATTTCTTGGCTGTATTGACACGAGAGACCGGTATCAGTATACCCTGCCCGCCTCGGAGCATCATATAGCTATTAGCCTCCGGCTGCTTCTTCGCCGCAACAAAGCGCACAGAGAAGACATGATCTCGGAACTGCTTGCCCTTAGGGTTAGTCGACTCAATGAGGAAATAGGCACGCCCCTCAACGCGGTCGTTAAACTCCAGGTCATTGACAGGAGTAAAGCGCATTATGTCCCCATGGCTACTGTTGCTATTACCGGTATTGGCATATACGCCATACTCTGGCGTAACCGGAGTGGTGCTTCCATATCCATCGACTCCTGTAGTGCCATAGAACTTATTGATAAAGAGCCCTCTGTGTTTATACACATTCGTCCCATCCCCTCTATACTCTTTCGGTAAGGCAAGGCGCACCTTCTCCTCCTCTGTCAGCATTTCTGTACGCTCAACATTAGTGGGATAGGTACCCACCTCATATTCAGTTCCATCTTTATCGGTCTGTGTGGCGAGCACCTGGAAGAGCGGAGTGATCCTATAGGATGTATTGGCACGGACATAGAGCTCTTTCTCCTCACCATTCATAATAAAGGTCGCCTCCTCAGCATCCTGTAGCATGCCAAAAGTTTCACCGCTGTCATTCTTGAAGCGATCGTACTTCTCAAACTTCGTTAGCGGGGTGTCGTCAGAGCTATTGTAATACGGGGTCACAGAGTGCTCTGTCTGGAGGAGTGTCAGCGAGACTTTGTAAAGAGAAAAGCCATCAGGAACTAGACTGGCATCCTTAATGCTAGGATCATCGCTGTCTCTTGCATCCAAGATGATCTCATACTCACTTCGATAAGACTCATATGGATTACCATTTCCATTACGTCCCGGAGCCTTGATCACGAAGAGGACTGTATTTAGTTTTTCATCATGAAATCGCTCATAATCATCGTCATCCAGATGATGATTTGTAGCAAACAAGCCTCCTCTTAGCGATGAGATCTCCTTGCCGGAAGGTCCATTACCTCCAGACTCAGCGAGAGGCTTGATATTCTCAGGAGCTACTCCGGGGATCTGAAGACCAGGAACGTCCGTATAGACCTCCCAGTCAAAATTGTTGCCCGCAAGAGAGTTGATGATCAAGACCGGTCGCTTGGCATTAGGATCTCCGGCTCCATTACCACCCTGGATCTTAGCTTCCTTAGGGCTCCACTGGAGGACAAAGGCCCTTTGATCAGACACTTCAGGCCCCTGGTTTGCATTAAACTCTATCACGGCGTGGGCCCCATACCGAGGTTTCTCTTTTGCTCGTGGATCAGCGTCTACAAGCGTAAAGAGGTCGTAGTCATAGGTATTATCCGAGTTGCCCACAACTCCGGAACGCCTCTTGATGGTCCAATTATTAAACCGCTCATTAAGGACGTCATTGCCAGACTCATCTTTTGTTATCTGAGCTGTATCCTTATAGGCCTCATAGGCAAGGATCCGGAGCACCGGCTTGACATCAGGGCGCTGCTCTACATGCAGTGTCCACTCAAGACGCCCTGCTTTCAAGAGGATCTTCGCTGTACGCGAAGTCTTCTTGCCATTGACCTTATTGGCATCAATCTCCTCCTTGGTGTACTCCTTGACACGAATGGGAAGGGGACCGTAATAGTCATTATTATGCTTTGGGTCTTTTACATCGCACTTTGTTGAGGTCTTGCCATTTAACTTCTCATCAAGGGAGAGCCAGGACGGGATCGTGCCGGTCTTTTCATCCTTAAGGATTGTCGCTGTCCAGCCTCCGGGATAGTCTGTGATTGCATTGGGGATGTCCACAGCCTCATCCGAGCCAAAGGCCATATGATCACGGTCCACCCCAAGCATATACTGTCCATCCGTCAGGACGCGTGTGAGGTCAGCATTATCCCACACAGAGATAGTATAGAAGATCGCATAGTCATTATTATCCAGTGCCTCCTGCGGGGTATCATAGCCTACACCACCGACCTTTGTAATATTGAAGCGGTAGCGGTGATTTCTCAGAATATCAAGATACTTTTTTTGAGTATCCGGGCTGGGGGTATTCCCTCCCTCAAGGAAGTCTGCTCTATAGTAGGTTACCTTAGTACTCTGGGATAGATCTAAATTGGCCTGCTTGCCTGTGTATATACCACCGATCACCAATGCTGTGGCATGGTCACGGAGGTCCTTATCCCCCTCCTTGCCGGTCTTCTGAGTCTCCGGCTTACGACTCTCCGGGATGTAGATGGTGCGATTAAGGGCACCTGACTCATCCACACTATATACAAGGGGTGCATCTACGCCGGCAAGTGCAGAGGAGGAGGGAAGAGTCGGGGCGGTAATCGTCATGTCAGTGAAGCTCGCTACTGATCCGGGGACTTGGTACTTCGTATTGTAGCGATAGACGTAGACCTCCTTAAGCTCAAAGTCCTTAACCATTGGGTCCTTCTTATTTGCCTTCTCCCCGGAGACATTGCTGTCGGTCATCCCCTCTGTAAAGGCGAGACCAACATCAACCCTCGCAAGAGAGCGGTATAGATAGATCGTATTTGCCTGGGGCATATCTGCCTTCCAGTCCGAGAACGCCAGGACTTTCGTATTACCGGTAAGTGTCTGGAGGTCGCTCTCACCCCACATAGGGATAAGATCGTAGTCCACCCCCTGCGTCTTGCCTGCTCCCCCGTCAGCCTTCCACTTGTCGGTAAAGGCTTTTTGCATGGCAGCGTATACATCCTTTTTCTTAGTGCCCGGAGTAATACTGCCTATATCACCCGGGTAATTGGCAATAAGGACCAGCCGTTGAGGGTTACTCTTCGTCCTCATACGAAGCCTCACAGTATACTTTGAGGAGTTGGCATCCACCAGCGTCGGAGTAGCAAGGACACGTGCCGGGTATGAGAACGTCTCGTCACCCTCAGCAGTCCCATTATGGGCTTCGAAGACCAGGACATCAAGAGCAAAGGCCTTATTCTCATCCTCCGGAGTCAGAGCACGAGTGCTATTTGCCGATCCGCGGACAGAGGCATCAAGCATCTCGGGGACATTAAGCTTGATCGTTGCATCCACCTCTCGGTCCTCAACTATCGCTCCTGCCTCAGACGAGGAGTCAGGATATCTATTATCCTCCACAATGGCATCACGGCAGCCGGTCATCGCGAGGATGGTCAGCGTCGCCAAGAGGGTGCCAAGTGAAAAAAATCTGCGTTTCATATTATATCTCTTTATTGTATGCTAAATAGTGACATCAAAGCTCAGTGGGGATATCCACATCCTCCCACGTGCCGACGATGTACTCGGCGTTGCTCTGCTTGACCACGATCTCGTCGCCGTAGAAGGTGAGGTCGATGTCGTAGATCGTATTGCGGCGGATGGAGTAGTAGTCCTTGGCGCCCTTCTCATTGTGGATCGGGATGCGGTAGACGTAGTCCTTACTATCGGAGAGACGCCGGAAGGTCAGCTCGATGCGGACAGAGGAGGCTCCCTCTTCCTTCTCGCCTACCTGCCCAAGATAGAGGCTGGGGAGGTAGAGGTGGAAGGGATTCTCGTCGGTGTCATTCCAGACTTTGGTGTAGAAGAGTGGCGTGTGCCAGAGCTTCCGGAGGCCTCCATCTTTGCCATTGTTGATAACCTTATCCCACGCCTGGGACTCGGATAGGTTACTTCCGTCCTCCCATTCTCCGTTAGAGGTGATGCCCTTATCCTTAAGTATGGTAGGCGAGGTATAGCCCACAGACCGGATAACCTCCTCGATGGCAGTATACTCACCGGCTGAGGGCAGGATCGGATAGGGGTAGCTATACCCACTTGTGGTTGCCGCCAAGATCCTTATCCTCTTGAGCCGATAGTCGGAGGGACGACGGAGGGTCTCTGTACCACTCTTGTCCTTGTGAGACTTGAGGTAGTCACCGCCCTTCTTGTCTGTCGTGGTGAGGGTGAGATCGACCCGGGCAAAGATGCGCTCCATATCTATCACCGGCTCAAAGGACTTAGTGGGTGTCTCTGAGGGTACGTCGATCACCTGCTGCCCGAGGATGGGGAAGTCCTGATGCTTAGAACTGCCAATGTAGACCTCTGTCTGATCCGGTCTGGCGACAAAGGTACGATTAGTGTGGGTAAGGCCCCTAAGTGTGCTAAGTGTCACAGTTCCCTTCTCCTTTGCAGCATTCCGGAGTGCAACAGAATTAGCCACCGTGATAAAGGTGTAGCGACCCGGCTTAAGGGCCAGCTCCATGACCGCCTCTCCGTCGTTATTGGTAGTAAAGGACTTGGCCACCACTTTGGTTCCATTAAGCCTATCTCCAGTTATGCCACTATCATCTCCTGACCCGTAGTAATAGATCACCTTCGTGGCCTCTGAGCTGAACTCGGGGATGACAAAGAGGAAGATGTCACGGATCGCCTTCTCACCACCGACGGACTCCTTTTCCTTGGGCTTAAAGGTGTCGGCCGTCGTGCTGGTATTGTCCACTACGGCGTCCACTACGGCACGGGTGCCGGCATGGGAACCGGCGTAGCCCTCCACCGCCGCCATGATGCGCACGGTGCGGGGACAGGTAGTGTCTATCTCCTCCTGAGTGGGGGTGATACTGCTGTGGCACGCTCCGAGGACGAGGAGGGATGCGGCGAGGAGCGCTGACCGGCAGGGCCGCCTCAGGAGAGGGGCTGTGTATGTGCTGTGATTGCTATTCATGCTATTCTCACTCGTTATTTCGTTTCGCCCAGCAGGTCGTAGGACTGGTGGATGTAATTCCAGTTGAGCACCTTTGCCCTGACCTTAATGGTGATCTCCGTGTCGTTGATCGGTGGGATCTCAGGATCGGGATCGGGCTCGAGGGGGTTGTCGTTGGGCTTAGGGATGTAGGGGTCTTTAGGATCGACGGGGTCATAATTGTACCCCAGACCATTGACGCCCTGTATCTCGAGGTCGTAGATATTATTGCGTCGGGTGTCGCAGTTGTAGATCTTACCCTGCTCGCCCTGCGCATTGAGGGGCGTGAGGTAGACCATCCGCCCTCCGGTATACTTCCGGGCGCTCTTATTGCCATCTGCCATAGCAGCGAGGAGCGTATTGTAGATGGTGCCATTGAAGCCAACGTAGAAGGTGCCGGGCTTATCGACCATATGCAGAGTGTTGACACCATTGACCTCAGTCAGCTGATTCCCCAGTTTAGGCTTCATCTTGTCGTACCACTCCTTGGTGACGGTGACGTCGTACTTACGCTCGCCTGAGAAATCACCAGCGGTGGTGGTGGTCAGGTCAGCTGGGGTATAGGCTCCCCCTGTCGGCGTTGCGCCATCTTTTATCTTCTTGCCCTTGCTAATCTTGCCGAGGTCGCCATAGACCTTGGCATAGGTGACCTTGTCATAGCCGATCGTGCGGGGATAGGGTTTGCTCTGCCCCTCGGTCTCCTCGAGTGCATGCTCGTAGAAGTAGATCCCTCCGGCGACGGACTTCGGTCCGCTCTGTGTCTCTAACAGCTTCTTCCAGGCAAAGTTGCCTTTGTCATCGGGATTCTTGATCACATCCGAGAGCTTCATTAGGCCACTCTCCTTGGAGGCGTTGGAGGCGGTGATGAGTCCATTGTAGAGGCCATCAACACCCATAGTGCGCTCTCCGGCATTATTGCGGTAGAGGTAGACCTGCTTACCACTGCCGGCGACAGCCCAGCGGAGACTACTGCTTGCGATCGTGCCGGGGACCCCGGTGACGGCAAAGCCGGACTTCTTGTAGAGCTGAGCCTTGGAGACGACACGCTCGACAGGGAGAGCCTTATCCTTGGGGAAGACATTATCGCCCTGTCTTGCCGGTGTCTCCACATCGGGCATAATAACGGCACTGAGATTGACGTCTCCGGTCATGGTGAAGCCATTCTCATCCATCAGTAGGCTGATCTGGTCGAGACCTATAATGGTCTGCTCACTGCGCGAGAGGGTGTTTAGAGAGAGCTTGTGTCCATTGAGGAGGATGGTGTAGTCTCTCTCCTCAGAGGGCTTCTGTACTCCATTGACCTTAAACGTTGCTTGGTAGATGGGTGCATTGGTCTTGTCGGGGGTAGCCTGCATCCAGCCCTCCTTGGCGAGCCAGAGGTTGAACACATGGACCTCTCCCTCTCCGCTCCCTGCGAGCGGCGCTGCTTCAGTCTCCGAGACAGCGCGCGGTGTCATAGATCCGATGACCGAGGTACGGAGAGTGACCATGGTCGACGAAGTGCTCTCCGTTGCGGGCTCACGTGTGGAGACGTCGCCGTGACACCCGGAGGCCAGGAGCAGCGTCAGAGCAAGGAGAGGGGTCGCTATATGGTGGTCGAAATATCTCATGGGAGTCATTATCCTAGTATCACAGCACGGTAAACCAAGTTCCACTGCTTGACAGTGACAGCCACCATCATCCACGTCCCCTGATCGGTAGGCTCGAGCTCAACGCTCATATCGATGTTGCGCTGGCAGAAGGCAGCCTTCGTCTCGGGTGTGAGGTGGAAGAAGTCGCCGAAGGTGGTCCGGTAGAGGACCTTACCCTCGCTGTCGCTCAGCGTGAGCTTCGTCTCCGCTGCTCTGTCAGCAGCAATGCGGAAGAGATCCATCGACACTGTGCCAAAAACCTTGTCGCCAACGATGCGGAGGGGCTGACGGTAGGTCACCTCACCAGCCTGGAGGAGACCACTCGCGAGGAGGGCATTCTCCGGCGTGGTCACCTCGAGGGTGTAGGCTCCGGCGGGGAGACCCTTGACGGAGAAATTGAGCGTATGGAGCTTCTCCTCCATCCCCATCACCAAAGTATCGGTGACGGTACCCTTAGATGCGTAGTCGGTGTTGTCGTACTTGTCGCTGATGCCGTACCAGATCTCAGGCAGGTCAGCCCGCGTCTGCGGAGTCGTCTCGAGGGCGAGGAGCAGCTGATCGATGGAAGTGACCTCATCGAGACGATAGGGGGTAAAGTCCTCGGCAAGGAGGGTGACGAAGGTGAGCTTACCGTACTCTCTCACCACGACGTCACAGAAAGAGCTCGCCGTGGTAGGTGCGGTAGCTCCACTGGGGAGCTCCAGCTTGGCCCTCGAGCCATCCGCACGGAATGCCATCACACGGAAGTCCTTCCCCTTAGCGAGGGGAGCAAACTTATCCGTCACGGAGCCCCCACAGGGATCGGCATACTGCATCTGCAGCCTGACGATCTGCGGACAGTCGCTCAGATCCTCGTAGACGCAGGGGTGGCATCCTGTAAGGAGCAGTCCCATCATCGCCAGCAGCGAGGTCAACATCGTGATCGGTAAAAGTCTCTTCCTCATATCTGTCTCATGGTTTCCCATGCACTTACACTTACTTCGCTTTGCTCCCCCTTAGTGGATGGGGAGTATGATTCTCTATATTGTGAGCAGGAGGGCGGTCAAGCCCGCCTGCCCTATGCCGGCTAAGCGCCGGACTTAATTGGGAAGATCTCTAGTATGAGATGATCAGTGCTTAGAGAGGGTAGTGTCACGGCTAACCACATTCCAAGGCTGAACTGTGCAGAAGAAAGTAGCCCAAATCTCAGCCTGGTCCCAAGAGGGATCACCACCATCAGGAGGAGTGGTGGGCTCGTCGTCGTTTTTGGGCTTCGGGATGTTCGGATCCTTAGGATCGTTCGGGTCGTAGTTCATACCAACCTTCTCGAAGGCAGTAACGTTAACCACGTAGATGTTGTTACGACGAGTATCTGCATAGATCGTTGTCTCACCATCCTTGATCTGGTTCCAAGGCATACGATAGACGCACTTACCTTTCTCGTACATATAAGACTTCTGGTTGGGAGCGGTCTTGCTCAGCTTAGCAGCAGCAGAAGAAGCGTAGAAGACCTCATCAGTCTCACCCTGGAAGAAAGTGGTACCGGCACTGAAGCCCTCTACCTTAACGAGAGTCTGCTCTACGACACCCTCCTTACCACCGCCAGCCTGATCCTTAGGCTTAGCGGTTGCGGGATCGAAGTACTTGCCGGTGCCCTTCTGAGCCTTAAAGACATTCTTAACGTCCCATACCTCCTTCGGAGTGTAAACACCGTATACCTTAGCATATGCGTTACGGTGTGCACCGAGGTTAGCCTGATCAGAGGAATTGGCAACAGAGTTCTCGAAGAAGTAGAAACCTGCCTTCTTAAATGGCTTAGAGTAGTCGTCTGTGCTTGCTACGAGAGCGCGTTCAGTCATCTCAGCGAGCTGGAACTTCTCACGATTTACCTTATCATCGCCCTCGTCATCATCATAAGTTGCAGTGGTGACTACATCGTCTACGAAAGACTTGAAGCCCTCATACTTATTAGCAGCACCCATCTTGCGCTTACCAGCGTTGGTTCCGAAGATGTAGGTCTGCTTGGCACCCATGGCACCACCATACTTCAGCCCGGTGAGGTCACCGAGGTTATCAGTGGTAGAAATAGCTGCAGCAGTATTAAGAGGAGTGGTGACGATACCCTGAGCCACGACACGCTCAGCATCCAACTTGAAGCCGTTCTTAGTATCATCGGGAGCCTGGAGAGCCTCGACATCTTCCTTGTGTATGTTAGGCTTAACGGTGAAGGTAGCAACCTTAGAGGTCATAACGAAGCCCTTGGTGTCATCAGCATAGGTTGCAGCAGTCTCTGAGTCAGCAGAAACAGCCTCAGCAGCAGCATTAACATTGGCGGGCAGAGTGATGGCACCCTTGTTGAGTACAAGAGCGAAAGCACGAGATCCTGCTGTGGTCTTAAATGCATTGGTCTTGTAGATGTCACCAATCTGCTTGAAGTCGGTACCAAGAGTGCTGAACTCCTGAGTAGCCCCGATAGAGAGCAGAGAGATGCTCTTAACAGCACCCTCCTCTTTGCGACCTACATTGTCAGGCTCATCAGCACGAAGCTCGTTGCCGGCGGCAATGGTGAGGGAGGCGTAGGTGTTGCCCTGACCGTTCACTGGAGCAGCCTCGTTGTTGGTTTTGTTGCAGGCTGCGAAGCTGAAAGCTACGAGAGCGGCTGCAACGGTTGTTGTTACTTTTCTCATAATGTTTTGAGTTAGTAAAAAAGAAACTGTTGTTAGTAATATAGTAATGTATAATAATGTCAGTAGAACTAGGGGGATGAGCAGAGAATCTGCTATCGCTATCAGGCAACACCTAACCTAATATCGGGATTAGGAAAACCTCCGATCTGATCGGGGACAAATCTCGCATCATTACAATCTAAGGTAAAACCTCAATATGCAATGCAAAGATAGCGCTTTGTTTGCAATTCTGCACCTCTTAACAAAGTGAAAATGACCACGAAATGAAAACATTGCACCTTTCCCGCTACAGGACAGGCAACTGAGAATATGCTAAAGAGATTACTTCCTTCACAACAGAACATTATACTGATAAACATAATGTAAAAAAACGACCAAATAGACAAAAACGAGCCTGTTTCGGGCAGGTCGGGGAGCGAGACGGATTATCGGACAGGACGGTATATGCCCCAGGAGAGGCATCTACACATCACATTGGGGATCAGTATGTAGCGATCGGCTAATTCTTTTACCGATATTAGTGAAATCTATTAGCGGTATTAGTGTCATCTATTACCGACTATAGATTTCACTAATACCGATACTAAAGGAGGGTCATCCTGTCTTATCGGACGGGGCGGGCAGGGCGGACGGTGCGATTCCTTAGCGGGGTCGTCCCCTCATCGGACGGGGTGAGACAGAGTGGAGAAAATAGGCTATATTTACCCACCTGGTGCCTGTGGGATGCACCACAGAATGGTCGTAGGAGACCTTTGCATAATACCCCATCTGCGGCGTCACTTTCGAGATTCGGGCTTGGTCATGTGCGTTAGCACACTCCCTTCGCCCTCACTCTCAGTTCCTTGCATCTGTGGCATTCTGCAAAGTCCCTGCCGAAAAAGCGGTGCTTTTTCGGCGAAAGACCATTTTGCAAAGGTCTTTGTAGAGATATATTATGAGCAAGAGCAATACTACACTTCCTATCCTGATATGCGTCGTGGTGGGGATCGCCGCCATCGTCGGTCTCCTCAGGTCGACGAGCTGGGTGACCTTCTGGATCGCCCTCGCCGTCCTCGCCATCGCACTGATCCTGCTGGTCGTCCTCTCCGTCCGTCCGCGGCGGGTGCGGCGGTCAGACTACGAGCAGAGACTCTCCGACCGTCTCTCTAAGAGAGAGAAGTAAGCCGTCGCCATGTATCGTCACCGTGCCATATCCTACGAGAGCAGCATCGGGGAGATCCTGCGGTATCTCTTTAGCCTCGATCATGGGCTGTCGGCGGACCTGATCCACCGGGTGCTGGAGATCCTCCGCCGCTCTGCCGATCAGGGGGCGTATGAGGCGAAGAGCCTCGACAGTCTGAAGACGCAGCTCCTCACCGCCGTCTCCGCGGTGGAGGAGATCGGCCTCCACTCCTCCTCTCTCCTGGCGATTCTCCTCTGGCGCCCGATGAGCTGCGGCGTGGTGACGGCGGAGCAGGTCGAGGAGACCTTTGGCTCCGATACAGCACACTTGGACCGACTTCTCCTGCGGGTCTGCGAGGTGTACGACCCGACGGAGGTGATGACGAGCGACAATCTCGGACGATTTCTCCTCTCCTTTGCTGAGGATGTGCGGATCATCCTGATCCTGATCGCCGACAGGCTTGTGCGGCTGAGACTCGCCGGGCATCTCCTCGGGGAGACGGAGCGGACGGTGCTGGCGGACGAGGTGCACACGATCTTTGCCCCCTACGCCCATCGCATGGGTCTCTATGCGGTCAAGAGCGAGATGGACGACCTGGCGCTCAAGTACACCGACCGTAAGGCGTACTCCTATATAAAGGAGAAGCTGGCGCAGACAAAGGATGCTCGCGATGCCTATATCGCCGCCTTTATCCGGCCGCTGGAGGAGCGGCTGAAGGAGGCGGGACTGAAGTTTCATATCAAGGGACGGACGAAGTCGATCTCCTCGATCCACCATAAGCTGCAGGTTCAGAAGTGCGCCTTCGAGCAGATCTACGACCTCTTTGCCATCCGGATCATCCTCGACTCGGAGCCAAAGAGGGAGAAGGGCGACTGCTGGCATGTCTACTCCATCGTCACCGACATGTATCAGCCCAATCCGAAGCGGCTCAAGGACTGGATCTCCATCCCGAAGAGCAACGGCTATCAGAGCCTCCATATCACCGTCATGGGTCCAGAGCACCGCTGGGTGGAGGTGCAGATCCGGACGGAGCGGATGGATGAGATCGCCGAGAGAGGTCTGGCGGCACACTGGCGGTATAAGGGGATCAAGAGCGAGACCGGGCTGGACGACCTGATGACTGAGGTGCGGCGGGTGCTGGAGATGGGCGACAAGCTGCCGCAGGATGAGGTGATCAAGGACTTCCGGATGGACCTGTACGACGAGGAGGTGTACGTCTTTACGCCCAAGGGGGAGGTACTTCAGCTGCCCAAGGGGGCAACAGTGCTCGACTTCGCTTTCTCCATCCACACCAACGTCGGGAGCCACTGCGTCTCCGCTCGGGTCAATGGTCGCAACGTCGGACTGCGGTATGTGCTGCAGAATGGCGACTCCGTCAGCGTCATCACCTCCGACAGCCAGAGCCCTAAGGCGGACTGGCTCGACATCGCCCAGACCTCCCGTGCGAGGAGCAAGATCAGGAGCTATCTCCGCAATCAGGATGAGGAGCGGGTCGCCCTGGCACGCGAGGACCTGCAGCGGAAGATCCGAAATCGGAAGCTGGAGTGGGATGAGAGCGAATTTGCCCGGCTGATGAAGCGGCACGGCTACAAGGGCGAGAGCGACTTCCTCCTCGCCGTGGCAGAGGGGCGGTATGAGGTGAATCAGGTGCTGGTGGACTACAAGGCTCTCTTAGAGGAGCGGACCGAGAGCGCCAAGGAGTCGAGACCTAAGGTGTCGGCAGAGGACTACGAGCGGGAGACAGAGCTGGAGCAGCTCTCCACGGCGGATAAGGATGTGATCCTGATCGACGGGCGACTGACCGGCATCGACTATGAGCTGGCTCAGTGCTGCCACCCGATCTATGGCGACCGGATCTTTGCCTACGCCTCCCGGACGGGGATGAGGATCCATAGCTACGACTGCCCCAATGCGTCTGACCTCTTTACCCGCTACAGCTATCGCATCCACAAGGCCGAGTGGGCGGGCGTGGCGGCCGACAGGGCGGCTCATGAGGTGACGCTGAGAGTGGTCGGCGAGGACGACATCTCGGTGGTCAATAATATATCGACACGGATCGGGCTGGAAAAGGGAGTCCGACTGAAGAACTTCCGCATCGAGTCCAATGACGGGCTCTTCCTCGGCTTCTTTACCCTCTATGCAGATGACGAGCAGTCGCTGAAGCAGCTCATACGCCTGATCCGCCAGGCAAAGGGGGTGAAGTCGGTGGATCGGACCGAGTAACACCAGGGGTCGTCCCCTCGTCAGACGAGGCGGACGACCAGCCCCAATATACTGGCTCACTCAGCACACCGGCATCCGCAAGGATGCCCGTTCCATAGGCATCGGTCGAGGCACGATGTGCCGATGACCGATGTATAGGCGCACACATCATGGCTCGACCCCTTGCGGGTCGCCGGAATAGGGGGTATCTGCTCGGCGACCCCTGTCGGGGTCGTGGGGGAGGGGGTGGGGCGCTGCACATCGGTCACCGCTTCGCGGATGACCGATGCCTATGGAGCGAGCACCCGCTAGGGGTGCACCGCCGGCAGGTCTGGGCTCTCTCGGACGGGTCGGACGGCGCCGGGTATGGACCTGCCGTCCCTCTCTCTCCTCATCCCTCTCTCACTATCTCTCCTCCTCTCTCCTCAGTATAGGGATATACATCACGGATCGACCCCTTGTGGGTCACCGGGATGTGGTTGCTTGCTCGGCGACCCGCAAGGGGTCGTGAGGTTGGGGGTGGGGCGCTGCACATCGGTCACCGCTTCGCGGATGACCGATGCCTATGGAGCGAGCACCCCTCCGAGGTGCCCTACCGTGTCGTCTACTGAGTAGTCTTCCTCCAGCTCTCTCCCACCAGTCCCGGCAGGGTGGAGTGGGGGGGGAGAGGCTGCGCCGTCCGACTCGTCCGACTGGTCCGACTCGTCCGATATGATAGCGCGCCGTCGGACTCGTCCGATAACCAGCGCCAGCGCGCCCATCCGATAGATAGCGAGAGGGGGCACGACGCTGATGCGCCGTGCCCCCTCGTCGGTCTATATAGGGGAGGATTACTTCTCCTCCTTCATCGCATTCTCATTGGAGATCA